>OCSG01000012.1_pt1 | contig 218539 bp, 182 predicted proteins | sample 1538831 | NCBI WGS metagenome assembly OCSG01 (sample SAMN04571729, study PRJEB22368) | human gut metagenome | biome: human gut; material: stool | host: Homo sapiens | place: Luxembourg | collected 2012-09-20 | reverse complement strand
TATCGGTTGGGTATGCGAATGCGGCGCCCGATTGGATGCTTCGCTTACATGTTCGTGCGGGCGTAGGTATGAGGAAGAAAATGGAGAATTAAAACAAACATCAGCATTATGCAATTCAGAGATTTAAAAAAACAGTATCAAGTATTGAAGTGGGACATAGACGCCGCTATGGTAGACGTAGCGGCATCGAGTGCCTTTATTATGGGCAAACCCGTAAAAGAGCTTGAAAACGAGCTGGCGGAGTATGTAGGAGTGAAATATTGCATTTCGTGCGGCAACGGCACGGACGCGCTGACCCTCGCCCTGAAAGTATGGAACATCGGTGCGGGAGATGCCGTATTCGTGCCCGATTTCACTTTTTTCTCCTCGGCAGAGGTTATCTCACTGGAAGGAGCCACTCCGGTCTTTGTAGACGTAGACCGCGATACATTCAATATGGATGCCTCGGATTTGGAACGGAAGATTGCCTGTACCGTAGAAGAAGGCAGACTGACGCCCAAAGTCATCGTTACTGTAGATTTATTCGGTCTTCCCGCCAACTATCCCGCTATCCGTAAGATAGCCGATGCCCACCGGCTTTTCATTCTCGAGGACGGTGCGCAAGGATTTGGGGGTATGATAGGCAACAAGCGTGCATGCAGTTTCGGCGACATCTCTACCACCTCCTTTTTCCCCGCCAAGCCTTTGGGCTGTTACGGCGACGGCGGAGCGGTGTTCACCGACAACGACGAATGGGCTGCGCTGGCAGATTCTTACCGGGTACACGGCAAAGGCATGTTCAAGTACGATAACGTCCGTATCGGCATGAACTCGCGCCTGGACACCCTGCAAGCCGCTATCCTGAAAATAAAATTCAAAGCCTTCCACGAATACGAGTTGCGGGACATCAACAAAGCCGCTGCCCTCTACACCGGCAAGCTGAGCGGCAAGGTAAAGACCCCTGTCGTTCCCGAAGGCTACTATTCGAGCTGGGCGCAGTACACTATCCGCTTGGATAGCAAGGAAGAACGCGACGCGCTCCAAGCCCGCCTCAAAGAGCAAGGCATCCCGTCCATGGTCTATTATCCCACCCCTATGCACGGGCAAACCGCCTATAAAACATTGAATGTTCCTGACGACTGTTGTCCCGTAGCCCGGGAACTTTGTGATACCGTGCTGTCGCTTCCCATTCATCCCTACATCACGGAAGAAGACATAGAAACCGTTTGCAGCCACATCTGACCGGCTGCACCGGACACTTGTCCCGGCAGCAAAATCACAATTCATCATTCATAAATCCTAACTCCTGTATCCCTTGCCTTTCTCCACTTTCCGCCGTCATACGGTAATCATCTTTCTCGATTTGTTCATATCCCTGTTCTCCTTCTGGCTGGCACGCTATTTCGGTGACCTGCCACGTTGGTACTGGTTGGTGCTGTCGGCCGTTATTTGGGTAGCTTTGGGCATCGTATCGCGGAAGCTGCAATTCGGTTCCTACAAAAGAATACGTTACGCGGTTTCGGGTATCTTTGCCCTGGACATTCTCTCCGGGCTGTTCCTTTACACCCTCTACCGCCATTGCGTGCCCGGCTACGAGTACGATAATTCCATTATCCTCGCTACCGGCATCATCATCGTGCTCGAATGGGGGCTGTACTATTCCGTAAGGAAATTAGTCTACCGCAAAATTCCCTATTTCTACGAAGAACCCCTGCTGGACGATGTTACGGAGGTGGGAATCAATACCGGAATGGAGCAGGCGGATTTGCTGAAGAATGCCGATGTAACCCGGCTGTTGAGCCTCACGCACGAGGCGGAAAACAGCGCGGAAGTACTTCGGCGGGTGCAGCAGGACGGCAGGGCGTTCTCGCCCGATACGGTGGTTATCGATTCGCGCAATCCGGAAACGGTGCTTGCCCATAAAGTGCGGCTGCCCCGGTTCATCATCCACCGGCGTTCGCTGAACGAGGTAAGACATATCAACACACTCCTTTCTTACAGCAACTACTGCCTGGAGAATGGAGGGCTCGTAGCCTGCCATTGCACCACTTCGGGCATACGCCGGGAGAAAATCATGCGGCAGAATCCGGTCATTATCAACCGTATCCTCTTTTTTATGGACTACTGTTGGCATAGGGTCATTCCGAAGCTCCCGTTTACGAAAGAGTTTTACTACTGGGTAACGAAAGGTAAGACACGTGCCCTTACCCGTGTCGAGGTCTTGGGGCGATTGTACCGTGCCGGCTTCGACGTGCTGCACGAGGAAATCGTACACGGAGAATTCTACGTTATCGCCGCGAAGGTAAAGGAACCTATCCGCGATGACCGTCCCTCCAACGGGGTGCTTATCCGCCTCAAGCGGGTAGGCAAGAACGGAAAATTCATCGGCGTGTACAAGTTCAGGACGATGCATGCCTATTCGGAGTATTTGCAGCCTTACATCTACAAGCAGGAGGGATTGTGCAGCGGCGGAAAGATAGCCGACGATTACCGGGTGAACGCCATAGGCCGTTTTCTCCGGAAAACATGGCTGGACGAGCTGCCCATGCTGCTCAACTGGGCAAAGGGAGATTTGAAGCTGGTAGGCGTCCGCCCGCTCAGCAACCATTACTTCAGCCTTTATTCCGAAGAGCTCCGGGAACTGCGCATCAAGGCGAAACCGGGTCTTGTACCGCCCTTCTACGCCGATATGCCCGTCACCCTGGCCGAAATACAGGAAAGCGAACGCAGATACCTGGAACTCTATTTCAAAAGCCCTTTCCTCACCGACTGGCGCTACTTCTGGAAAGCATTCCGCAATATCGTGTTTCGGGGAAAGAGAAGCAAATAAGGTTGGATGAAGTTCACCATAAATCACACCTCTCCGTACTCCTCCTTCGCATCGAAGCACGGGCAACTCTTGCGGACGGAGCGGCTCAGTTGGTAATGACCTAAGATGAGGGCGGTGGGGTAGTCGGTTTTCAGTTGCCGCAGGAGGTCGAGCAGGGAACATTTCTGGGCATACGTGCGCGTGTCGGCGGGACATCCCCGTTCGTTAAGACCGCCTTCGTAGCAGATACCGATGCTCTTGTCGTTCCAACCCGTGGCATGGGCGCCGATTTGGTGTACGGGGCGGCAGATGTGTACTTCGCCGTCGCGGGTGATGTAGAAGTGATAGCCGATGCTGGCAAATCCGCGTTGCAGATGACAGCGGCGCAGGGCATCCACCGGGAAATCACGGTCGTAACGTGTTGCGCTGCAATGAACTACCAGGAGGCGTACCTCCCGATAGTTCTGATAGAAACTTCCGGCTCTCATCAGGTCAGCTCATGCAAGACGTGATACCGAAAACACCTGCTAAGGCAGTGGCTACTGTGATGATTACTTTGAGGACGACGCCCCATACCGATTTTGATTTTGTGCTCATGTTGTTTGGTTTTAATGTAAAAAATAAGTAATTGATAATGAAAATAAAACGATGATAAAGTAATGATAAAACAATGGTGAAACAATTAGGGAAAGCGATAAAAACGATAGAGTGAAGCAAAGGCGGCAAAGCAGTAAGGCAACAGCTTTTTACCGCCCCGCCGCCTTAAGGGAGCGTTATCCTAACGGATTTTCTTCCTCTCCGTCATTACCGCCGGGCTTGTTTCCACCGCCGGACTCACTGCCGTCCACATTGTATTTGTAAGCCTCTTTCAGTTGACCTTCCAAATTAATCTGGGCGTTGCTCAATTCGCCCGTGGCGCGTGCACGGAGTTTCAGACCTTTCACATTGTCCGCCAGCGTAAAGGCGGCAGCCGAGGCAGCACCCTTTTTGCTCACGATGCCTACGGAGAAAATGGCGAGGTCGTCCAGCTTTACGTTTTTGCCGTCCAGGATAAGCTCTTTGGTGCAGGAAATCATGTCGGTCAGCACCCCCTTAATCAGCCCCTCCGAATAGGGCGTGTTATGGTTAGCCATATGCTTGGCGAGCCTTTCGGTATCGAAAGTGTCCTCAATCAGCGGACGTGCATACCACAGTCCTTTCAACGGGCTTTTTTCGCCGGTCATTTGATACTTTTTGTAACGAATCATAATCTTTTGTTTTTTTTAGTTCACAATTAAAAAATCCTATATCCTTGTTGCAACAATACGAAGATACGACATAGCATAAGGGCATTTATCACTTTTCGTCCGTTACGGTTCGTTACAGTACGTTATATACGGATATAACGGCTGTGGTGTGGAGATATTTCCGTATCTTTGGCTTATATAAAAACAAAGAATTCAAAGGATATGGAAACTTTCAAAATACGTACATACGGGCGCACGGAGCTCGCCCAGCTCTACTGTCCGGGACTTTGCCCGCAAGCCGCCTTCCGCAAGCTGAACCAGTGGATAGATTTCCACCCCACACTGCGGGGCAGCCTCCATGCACTGGTAACCTCGGACAAAACGCGGACATACACGCCGGCGCAAGTACGGCTCATAGTCGAGGCGCTGGGCGAACCATAAAAAACTCCTCCTCCCCAAAAGCAGGCAGTATAGGGAACGGAATCGCCTGTACAAGACAACGGAACGGGAGGGAAGCCGGGAATTTGGCAACAGAGATTAAGGTACGACAGTATAGACCTTTAGCATCGTAACATAGACCTTTAGCCACACAGTATAGCTCTTTAGTCACACAGTATAGCTCTTTAGCGCCGCAGTACAGCCCTTTAGTTTCTCGACAGCTCCACCACGCGATAACCCCGCTTTCCGTTCAGCCTTGTCAGTTCGAAGCCCGCCTGCTTCATCACAAGCCCTATCTTTACGGGGCTGAGGTAGTGCTTCACGGCAGAGTTTATGCGACTCAGAATATCGGTGGTAGATACGAACGTACCTTTTTCGCTCGGCAAGGGGTGGCGGTAATAAGCCTGTATCAGTTCGCGCTCCATGCTGGGCACTTCGAAATTGCGGTTGTGCAGGTTTACGAGCTTTATCTCCTTGTCCTCGAACCAATAGCGCATGCCGCCTTTCCAAAGCGCATACGTCTGCGAGTACACCCCCTCGTAATCCACGGGATGCGTATAAGGATTGTCTATGCTGCTGATTTCGAACGGCAGCCAGCGGCGGTTGCCCGTAAGGTCTGTCAGGAACTGCACGTTGTTGGTGGTTCCGCACAGGCTGGCAATGTGGGCGCGGTGCTCCTTATAATGCGCGTAAGCCATTCGCTCGTTCACCACCTTCTGGGTAGTCATCGCCTTAATCTGGTTCAGCTCCGACGCCCCCAGCTCGTCTATTTCCTCCATGCAAATAAAGACGAATTCCGCCAGCGAAAACATATCGTCTTTGGTAATGCGGTTATTGTTGGACTTGATGTAAAAATAACGTTGCAGCGCAGGCGGCAACAGCTTGTTGAGCTAGGTAGTCTTGTAGCTGCCCTGAGGCCCAATCAGTACGAAAATCTCGTGGTTCACCGTTTCCCGGTCGAAAAGGGAGGCAATGGAGGCTACGAGCCATTTCTTGAAGTAACCTTCGAATACGGACTGCTCGCTCTTTACGTGCACCGTAGCGGCAAGCCGTCCGATATGGTCGGTCACCCCGTCCCAGGGTTTCAGCCCTTCGAAGTAGTCGGTAAAAGGATTGAACAAAACAGTATATTCCGAGTTCAGTATGGCACGGATATCATTGATACGCACGGTCTTTCCCTGCTTGCTCATACGGCTCCATAGGGTGTTGACGAAACGGTCGTCTATCTCCGTATATTCCCCTTCGGCGCCGTCCGCTCCGGCAGCAGCCGTCTCGCATTTCCCGGTAGCCTCATTGTACCGGAAACGGGCTTGCGTGTCGAGGAAATGTTCGATGTCTTCCACGCTGGCAAATCCGTCGTTGCCGCCGGCATTCGGTTCCCGTCCGTGCAACGGACGGGAACCGTGCTCCTCGGTGCGCTGGTAACACGACCGAAAGACGGCGGTTACATCCCCGTCGTAGTCGGCAAAGCGTTTCACCGCCCACTGGGTAGCGCTGGTTTGCGCCACTCCGTAAGCGTTGAGCAGATACCCCATACGCATGATATATTGGTTGCGCTGGTGTGCCTCGTAAACGATGCCCTGTCCTGCCAGCTCGCCGGCTACCGCAGCAACCGCTTTCTCCAGCCGCCTGTTGCGGACAGAGGGTTTGGCGGGCTGCTCTTTCTTGTCGCCTTTCAGTTCGACGGGCATGGCAACGGCATCAGGATTGAAATAGACATCAGGGTCGTGCGCCAGTCCGCTGAGCCTCGTGATATTCTTACATTTCAGGTCGCATTCGCAACCCAGCAGGCCGGCATAATAGCGGTTGCCCTGCTCGAAGATTTTGGAATAGATTTTCCGGTTCTTCTCCGGAGTGGCCGTCAGGCAGTCCGTACGGTAGATAATGCGAAGCCCCGTACCGCTGATAGTGGTGTAGGACAGCGGCGTATGCTTGTCGGCGCGGACACGTCCGATAAGTTCCGGCAGGCGGTCGGCGTCGATATGGTCGATGTCTGCCAGCGCCAGCGAAGTCCAGCCCGTGATGTTCTCTGTCTGCTTGCCGTCTCCGAAGCACACGGCAACGGCAAAACACGGGCAGGCGGCTTTCTCCCATGCAGCGGCAGCCCTTTGCCCGTTATGGCTGTAATAGCGGTGTTTCTCGGTGCGGTCGCGCACCAGTGCATCGTTGCGGATAAGGTTTACGATTTCCTGTAACGTGCTGTCCTGCGGATGTGTATCCGAGTAACCTTTGAAAAGGCTGATTGAAGTTTCTTTCATTATTGTCGTTATTAGGGTTTTACGGAGTGAAGTTCCGAATAAAGCGCCGGATACGGAAAATGGAGGTTCCCGCATGTGGGAACCGGACAGATGATATATTAACATTATTAACTTTTAAAAACATTTATAGATGACTCAAAATCTAAATCCGGAATTCGTCCACTTGGAGCTCGGTGACTACCTAGAACTGTTCCAGAACACGATTCCTGTAGGTGGCAAACGCCTGAGCGACAAAGAGATTTGCCGTAAAATCTCGATGAGTCCCCAGACCTATGGCAAGGTAAAAAGGGCGAAAGTTTAAAACTGAGCCAGTATTACAGCGTGTTCCGCATCTACCGGGAAGAGCTGAAAAATCACCCCGCAGAACTGTGTAACGTATTGACAGAGTTGGACTTACGGCTCGGGGCGGACTATATGCGACTGCATGTTCCCCGCCCGTAGTTGACAGGTTGCCAGCCATATTTCCAACTTTTACAGGGGTATGTGTTTTAAAATTGATAAATGTAATCGTTACATTTATCAATAAATTCTCGCGCGCGTAACGAAAAGTTATAAAAAAGGTGGCAACCTGTCATATCCGCCTCCGGATTATGCAATAAAAAGAAATATCCGCTATCGTTTTTCTCCGCGACTAAGTCCTGGAAATGCTTAAGAAAGAGCGCAATAACCTACGCGGCATTTACCTTTACTGCTGCGGCAAGTGCAGGATGGCCCTGGAACGCTCCGCCTACCTAATACACGAGATTTTCCATTATAACGGCAACATCTCGGTTTTCTGTCTGATGGATGGCAAGCGTTTCGTGATGATTGAGGAATCGGACTTTATCGTGAGCCGTATCCGGAACAGCCACAGCTGCGAGGAGAGGACAGACGAATACGTGAGGTATGATGTAGGCCGTACGGTTGCGGAAGCCGATATCGAAAGGTGGAAGGGGAGGATTGAGAACAGAGAAACCAAAGTCGAATTAATGGGTAAACTGACCAAAGAACAGTTTTCTGCTTTAAAAGATTGCTTGAAAGAGTCGAAGATGACAAAGAGGCGCTTTAAGAAAATGCTATAAATTTTGAACGTGTAATAAATAAAAAGGAGATAGGTTCATTTAACTCCTTAACCATATCCTTATATATTTTTCAATGCCCGAATCATTGAAGCAAAAAGCCATATCAGGAATGATATGGAATGCGGTAGAACGCTTTGGCTCGTCATTTTTCTTATTTGTTTCCAACCTTGTATTAGCCCGTTTACTGTCTCCGGATGATTTCGGATGTATCGGTATGCTGTTGGTCTTTATCAGCATATCCGACGCTATCGTCGACGGTGGCTTCGGAAGTGCGTTGATTCAAAAGAAAAATCCAACTGCAACAGATTACTCGACAGTGTTTTATTGGAATCTGGGTTTATCATTTGTGTTGTATGCAACGTTGTTTTTAACATCTCCTTTGATAGCTGACTTTTATGAGATTCCTTTGCTGAGCGATATATTGAAGATACAAGGTATTATTCTCGTAATAAATGCTTTAATGCAGGTACAGCAGAATGTATTGAGAAAGAAACTGGCATTCGGACGAATCGCTAAAATTAATTTGAGTTCCGTTATCTTCGGTACTTCGGTAGGAATTTTATTCGCTTATTGGGGGGCAGGAGTATGGAGCTTAGTTGCAAAATTACTTGTTACAGGAATAGTACAGTGTTTGGCATATTGGAGATATAACCGTTGGAGACCGTTGTGGGTATTTGACTGGCAGTCTATTACCGGCTTACTGAATTTCGGTAGTTTCATGTTTTTCAATTCGATATTGAATCGCCTTTATTATAATGTACTTTCATTGATTATCGGGAAGTGTTTCTCACCTATGGAATTGGGGTATTATACTCAAGCCGGAAAGTTGCAGGATGTACCGCGGAACTGTATTTCTTCGGCTGTTATAAATGTGACTTTCCCTATCTTTTCGGGTATCCAAGATGACATAGCAAGACTAAAAAATGCTTTTTCAAAATGTATCAGGTCGATAGCATTCGTTTATTTTCCAATGGCGATGATTCTGATTATAGTAGCACGACCATTGATTACCGTTTTGTTTACGAGTAAGTGGCTTCCGATGATTCCCTATTTTCAGCTTCTTACTGTCGCCGGTTTACTGACAACTCTGTTCGAAACTCATACGAATGTCATCAAATCTTTAGGAAAAAGTAAGGGAGTCTTTATTTTAGAATTTGTACTTAGGACGATAGGGCTGATTATTATTGTTATCAGCATTAAGTTTGACATGATTGGCCTACTTATAGGATATACGTTGTCTCAGTTCTTGTTTTATATCGGAGCTTCCATGTATGTGGGAAAACTGATTCACTATGATTTTAGAGCCCAATTCGGAGACCTTTTCCTTACATTATTCATTGCGGTATTACCAGCAATTTTTGTTTATTTGGCATCTTCCTTTTTCATTGTTGCACCTGTTTGGCAGGTTATTATCCAGGCCTTTGCTTATATTGCCATGTACGTTCTTTTTTCTAAACTGTTTAAAATTAAAGAGTTTGACTTTTACTGTTCGAAGTTAAAGACATTGATTATAAAAAAAATGTAACCCCATTTATTTATATGATACCTAAAATTATTCACTACTGTTGGCTTAGTAATGACCCTTACCCGGATAAAATAAGGAAGTGCCTGGAAAGCTGGCACCGATACTTACCGGATTATAAATTTATTCTATGGAATAGGGATAGCTTTGATATTGACTCTGTAACTTGGACTAAACAAGCCTTTGAAAGAAAAAAATATGCCTTTGCAGCAGATTATATTCGAATATGGGCATTAAAGAATTACGGAGGTATATATTTGGATTTAGATGTGGAGGTTCTAAAAAAGTTCGATGATTTATTGGAACTGCCATATTTTATAGGTATAGAAAGATACGAGTTAACCAATACAGTGGAGGCTGCGGTATTGGGGACTGAAAAAAATCATCCTCTTTTTTCTATGTTGTTGAGATATTATGAACAACGGTCTTTTATATCGAATAATGGAGAAATGGATACTACGCCCTTACCGGTCATAATAATGAAATGTTTTAAAGAATATAACTATCAGGTAAAAAGAATCAAGGATATAACGCAATTTGATTTTTCAGATAAAGTTGTGTCGGTATTTCCGCATTATTATTTTTCTCCGAAGGATAATAGAACCAATAAGATTCGGATTACCCCCCAAACGTATTCAATTCATCATTTTGAAGGGAGTTGGACTGCAAAAGAGAAAAAAACTTTTCCGTATTTACTAAAGCGGATTGTTGGTGATAGCATCTATTACTCACTTCTTGCAGAGCCGTATTTTAGGATAAAAGACTTTCTGAGGAAAACGATAGGGACAGATAAATTAAGATAAAATTGTATGAATAATACGGTTCTAAAGCATGTAATAAGTATTGCCTATGTACTCATTTATATCGGGGCGAACCCTAACATCTTTGCGGGGAATGCCATTGTTCTGCTATTTTTCTTTTTTTATGGGCTTACTGTTGCGATTGAAAGCAAACAAAGGTTCGATGCTATCATATTAATTCCTATTTTGGTATTTGCTTTGATAAATTTTATATCAGTACTGAAATGGGGAGGTCTGTCCGTGGAGTTCTTAAGTAATTATGTAGGATATAATATCCGATTCCTAACAGCTTATTTCTTTTTAAAATATGTCATCGCCAATTTCTTTTCTTTTTATGATAAGACCGTATACATTCTTGCTTTAATAAGCGTTCCGTTTTGGTTGGTACAGTTATTTGATTTTTCCTTTTTCCATGATTATCTGAACTTTATAAATTTAACGGTCGATGATGATTCAAGGGAACGTTGGAGTTTCCTGGTTTATACAGCATATCCCTCGTGGGTGACAGATGGTTTATTGAGGAACAGTGGATTTACTTCCGAACCCTCATTCTTCGGCTTTATACTATCTTTTTGGATATGTTTACGCCTAACGAGGAATAATATAAAAATAGATAGGAAAATGTGGATAGTAATGATTATCGGACTGTCAACACTTTCAACGACCTATTTGATTAGTCTGATTATGATATTTGCATTCGTTGCATTCAATCAGAAAAAGGTGTCTTATAAGGTTTTAAGTATATTAGGAGTAGGAATTTTCTTGCTTTCCTTCTATGCATCATCATTCGGAATGAAGAAAATAAATCTAATTGTGGATGATGTAAAAACAAAAGAGATTTCCGATTATGATTTTCTCGTTGAAGGGCAAAATGTTAGCCGAATACCTAATTTTTTAGTTACTAAAAGTAATGTTTACAAATGGCCTTGGGGATATGGTCTGAATGATAATGGTTTATTGAAAACAAGTAGTGGAGTTGTAATAAAGGGGTCAGGTTCGTTACTGAATAATTGTATTCATTGGGGAGTCTCTTTTTTAATCTTTTTTCCTATACTTATCTGGCGATTTTGGAGAACTTTAAAACATGACTTGTCTTTGTTTAGCCGCATATTATTACTCATGATGACCTGTGCTTGGTCATTTTCGAGTATAGAGTTTAAAGACCCACTGTTTTTTGTGATTATATGTATCGGATTGATGCAATACGTGCCGGTTTCTATTCCGATTATCATTAGTGAAAAGATAGGAACAATCCATTTACGGTATAAAAGTTATAATTGGAGTGGATTTTGTAATATGTTGAAGTTGTTTTTTTATAACAATCGGATTACTTAAATGAAACATTATAACAGTATAGACCTCTTGAAGTTTTTCATGAGCTTTTTCGTTGTGGCAATACATACTGATTATGACCATACCTTTTTTACAGGGTTTATTTGCCCATTGGTAGTACCCATGTTTTTTGTTCTTTCAGGCTTTCTGTTACAGAAAAAAATGAGTGTGTATATTTCTTGTGGTAATAGCAATTGTGTGGATTGGACAATTAATATGTATATAGTCAAATTGCTAAAACTGTATTTCTTATGGACGGTATTATATTTACCATTGACTTTTTATGGCTCATGCATAATTGAGGGTAATAGTTTAGTAAGAGCATTTGCAATCTTTTGTAGAAATGTCATATTTGTCGGCGAGAACTATATGAGTTGGCCTTTATGGTATTTGTTGGCTTTGGTTTGGGCTTCGTTTATTGTAAAAATATTAATAAAGTGGAAATTTACAATAGAATGGATATTGACTTGCGGACTTTGTTTTACAATAATTGGTTGGGGGATAAATAATATTTTGCAAGTAGAACATATGGATGGTATATGTGGAAATTTTATATATGTGTATGAAAAGATTTTTTCTACTACGAGAAACGGCTTATTTGTTGGTTTTGGATTTGTTGCTGTTGGGCTTTTTTTGAGTAAGTGGCAAGATTTTTTTTTGAAACATTTTGCATGGGCTTTTTTTATGACATTAGTATCTGCAATTGTCTATTTGTATGGCTTGCCTTTCTCTAAACATTTACTTTGTTTTTGCACTTTACTTATAGTAATTTCGATAAAGCTACCTGATAGGAATTCTTTTCCATGGTATAGGAAAATGAGTACTTTAATTTATTTTTCCCATATGTTTTTCGTGGCAATTTTAATACACTTTTTTCCGGAAATTCATACAGGTTTGCCGCAGTTTGTATTAGCGGCTATTTCGGCTTTTGTTTTTAGTTACATTGTGATACGGTTAATGGAAATACCCAGCTTCTTTTTTCTGAAAAAACTTCTCGGATAGTCGAATAATTGATATGCCTACTTTAAAATTATAAAAACTAATAACATGAAAGTATTATTGATAGCTAACTATAAATCAAGTATTGGTGGCATATCCGGACAGGTTGAACTGTTATATAAAAAACTTTTGAAAGAGGGGGTTACTGCCCGAATCTTTTCAATGAAGTATAATTCTTTTGTTAGATTATTCCTGCCATTAAGGTTGATATTTGTCGGTTATAGATATGACGTTTTCCATATTCATGCCTGTTCCCATTGGGGGTTCTTGCCGGCAATAGCAGGAATCATGATAGGTAGATTGTTAAATAGAAGAATTATTTTAACTTATCATGGTGGAGAAGCAGATGTTTTTTTTAAAAGGCATCCAGTATTGGTGAATTATTTTTTACGTAAAACAGATGTAAATATCGTATTATCCGGATTTATAGCTTCTATATTTGAAAAACACCGTATACCTTACCGGATTGTTTCCAATATCTTAGAGTTAGATAACAAGTATTTTAGAGAACGTACTGCCGTTCGTCCTTGTTTCATTAGCATTCGTACACTTTCGCCGACTTATAATATAGGATGTATTATCAAAGCTTTTGAAATTGTACAGAAACAAATACCTACATCCGAACTGTATATTGTCGGAGATGGATGCAGCAGGAAAGAATTGGAGTTTATGGTTGAGCAAAAAGGTATAAAGAATATATGCTTTTGTGGGCATGTGGATAATTGTGAGATATACTCCTATCTTAATAAAGCCGATATATTTATTTCTTCTCCGGTAATCGATAACCAACCGATGTCTGTCTTGGAAGCATTTAATGCAGGTTTACTAGTTATATCGAGTAATGTGGGAGGTGTACCGTATATGATAGAAAATGGTAGGACAGGATTACTATTTGAAAGTGATAATTTTATTGAGCTATCGGGAAAAATGCTTTGGGCAGTGAATAATCAAGAGAGGGTATTAAAGATGACGAGAGAGGCTTATAAAAGTCTATCTTATTATTCGTGGGAAAATATAAAATCCAATCTATTATTATTTTACGAAAAATGACGTTTTGATATAAAGCATTTATAGTGCGTGAAATTTGACATATAATAATTATTAGAAGTTGTTTAATAGAAATATGCTTATGAGTTTATATAGTAAAATAGACAGGTATGTACTATTACCTGTTGCGGCTAAAATACAAAAAAGCGACATATTAAAGGAATATGTACGTCTAAAACGGACTGATTGGTATTCTGAGGAACAATTGATGAATTTGCAAAATGAAAAATTGAAGCGTTTAATTCATCATTGTTATATGAATGTCCCTTATTACACCAAACTTTTTGATAAACTTAATTTAAAACCAGAAGACATAAAATGCCGTGCTGATTTAGCAAAACTTCCGATTTTGACAAAACAGATAATCAGGGATAATTATGACGATATGATTAGTTTGGATGTTTCTCAACGCAAAGCTCATAAAGAAACCTCTGGTGGAAGTACGGGAATACCACTAAATTTTATGACGGATAAGGCAACATGGGGAATCAGGTGGTCATCTTCATTCAGAGCCTGGGAGTGGTATGGTTTTTCTTTAGGTGAAAAAATTTTCACACTTGGTGGTAATTCATTGGTAAAGACAAAGGCAGAGAGGAATAAACTTACTAAAAAAGATATTTTTGATAAGTTTATAATGAATAATTTAAAGTGTGATTGTTCGGATATGTCTAATAAGGGGATTCGTAAGATTTATGAAAAATTGATGAATTATCATCCAAAAGTTATTCGTGGCTATCCGGCAGCTATTTATAATCTAAGTAAGTTCATAGAAGAAAATAAATTAGCTATTCCTAAAATTCGTATGGTGTTGACAACAGGAGAAATGTTATTACCACAACACCGATACACTATACAAAAAGTATTCCACGTACCTGTATATGACCAATACGGAGCAGGAGACGGAGGAGTAGTATCCCATGAATGTTATATGCACGAAGGATTACACATAACCGAGGAGCAGTGTATAGTTGAAATAGTAGATAAAGGAGGTAATATAGTAAAAAATGGAAATCCAGGATTTGTGATAACAACCGACTTAAATAATTATGTGTTTCCTTTTATCCGATACCAGATAGGAGATATGGCAACAATAAAAAAGCAAAAATGTTCGTGTGGACGTTCCTCTCGCTTGATAGAACATATCGTAGGTAGAACAGGGAAAACTTTGTTTAATAAACAAGGTCACCCCTTTACCTCTATAGTTATAGATAATATGATGTTTAAAAATATGGATTACCATAAAGCAGAACATGCAGAGCTTTATCAAAAAATAGACCAATTTCAAGTCCGTCAAGATAGTTCGGGAGATATATGTATACTGATTAAACCTAAAAACGAAAATGAGCCCATATCCACATTTGATTATGTAGTTGATAATTTTGCTAAAAACTTTCCGGATTCAAAGATTGAACTGAATTTTGTTGCAGAAATTCCTAAAATGCCTTCTGGAAAGGATGATTATTGTGTTTCGGAATATGACTTTTCTGGAAAATAAATTTTATTATATCTAAAATTATAAGATACATATAAAAAGAGAAGTGGTAGTTATTTTTTGCAAAACACCTATCACTTGCTCGTTATGTTTTGTTGTATTAAACACAGAGATTGTATTAGAAACAGAAGGGAAGGTACTATTTATCAAAAATAAGTGTTCACCGCAAACTCGAATTGTTCCATAAATATTCTCTTAAAAGCAGAAATGTTATTTTGTTCATAGAAAATAAGCATTGCTTTTTTGTAATCGATAGAATCGACAGTCCTGAACGAAATGGGACAATATGAATTGGCAATCAGCAATGAGTTGCTTACGATACGTGCAGTTCTTTTGTTGCCGTCGGTAAATGGTTGTATGTATGATAATAGAACCAGTGCTAACAATGCTTTCTCAAAAACGCAGGATTTGGCGTTAATCAGTTTACAGGTATCCTGCATCGCTTCCCTGATTTGAAATTCGTTGTCGAGCGGACGATAGTTAGTGCCGGTGATGCCGACACGACGGGAACGGATATTCCGGTCTACATTCAAATTATCGGTCAGAATACTATGAATGTCTTCGATATGGCTTATGGTTAGGGTCTCTAAATAATCCGGTTCTTGAAGTATGAATTTTAAGGCTTCTTTATGATTGAGCAGCATAATGGCTTCTTCCTTGCTTTTGCCTTTTGCTTCTTCACGTTCGGTCAACAAGCGTTCTGTTTCAAGCAAGGAGTATGTATTGCCTTCTATCTGTGAGGATTTCCAGCTTAAGTCTATGCCTAACCGCTCCATTTCTTTAGCATATTCGAGGGGGGACAATTGGGATATATTCTTTGTAAATGTTGCTTGCAAACCGTTTAAATGATGAAGTTCTTCATCGGAAAACAGAATGACACGAGGTAATATATTCTGAATCAATTCGAAATTGAATCCTTGCTGTATGGTACGTTCATCGATTTCTTTCTCAAAATAAGTGTCGATATCAAACGTCATCAGCACATGGGCTTGCGGAGTAATGCTATACTTCGTGGCTTTTCCTTTTCCGGTGACATGAATAAGCTTCTGTTCCACAGCTTCGGATATTGCCCGTTTAAGGGTGGCGGGACTTGCTTTGATTGCAATACCGTCGGTAATCTCGCTTCTGGAAGATTCTGGATGATAATGAAGGTATTCAAGTATTTCGCTATGCAATTTCATGATGATATAGTGTTGATTCGGCTCAAATATACGATAAAAATTAATAAATACAGCTCAATGTGAGCCGAAAAACCGGAATTTAAGAGGAATCATGAGCCGAATGAGTGATTTTATTCTGTTTTGTACCAAATATGCTAAAGTAAAATGAATGATATAGTAATTGATAAAAGGATATATACATAATAGGGCTAATTTGCTGCTAACAAGTATGATGTTAGTTTAAATAAGTCAGACAATATTATATGAAATATTTAGAATAGTCAAATTATAAAAGATAGAATAATGAACATTTCATTTTTTGGATTAGGTTATGTAGGGTGTGTAGGCATGGGATGCTTAGCGCAGAATGGGCATAAGGTTATCGGGGTAGATATTTCTCCTGAAAAAATAAAAAATATAAATGAAGGAATACCTACAATTGTGGAAGTGGGAATAGGCGAAATCATCAAAGAACAACATTTACAAGGGAGAATCAGTGCTACACATGACTATATGGAGGCTGTGAAAGAAAGTGATATCTCTTTTGTATGCGTAGGTACTCCTTCTACTAACAAAGGACATTTGGACTTGAGTTATATCTATCAGACTGCTAAAGAAATAGGAGAGGCCTTGAAAGAGAAAAACGGGTTTCATGTTATTGTTATCAGGTCAACCGTATTTCCCGGTACGAATAAAAAAGTAAGCGAAATAATAGAAGGAATATCCGGAAAAACGAGGAATGTGCATTTTGCTGTTGTATCTAATCCTGAATTCCTAAGAGAAGGAACAGCCGTAAAGGATTACATGAACCCACCGTTGACTGTAATAGGTACGGATTGTGAAAAGGCACGGGATATTATGACGGAGTTGTATGCTCCTATGGCTGCACCCCTCGAAATAGTCCCTATAGAAGTTGCTGAAATGATAAAGTATGTAAACAACTCTTATCATGCTCTCAAAGTGGTTTTTGCTAATGAAATAGGAAGGATATGCAAATCGTGTGGAATTGATTCGCATGAGGTGATGCGTATTTTCTGTATGGATAAGCAGCTTAATATCTCTCCTTACTATTTTAAACCGGGATTTGCATACGGCGGCAGTTGTTTGCCTAAAGACTTAAAGGCTTTGAAAACAATGGCTCATGATTTGTATGTGGAAGCTCCGGTTTTGAATGCCATAGAAAACAGTAACCAATATCATATAGAAAATACCATAGAATGGATTCAAACTATAGGATATAAGAAAATCGGTGTATTAGGATTGAGTTTCAAAGCGGGAACGGACGATATGAGAAATAGTCCTATTATAAATGTAATAGAAACATTGCATGGTAAAGGGTACGAGATTAAAATCTATGATAAAAATGTTTCTCTGGCTCGTTTGATTGGGAAAAATAAAAGTGTAATTACCGAAAAACTGCCACATCTGAATAGTATGTTACAGGACGATATGGAGTCTTTGGTAAAATGGGCAGAGATTATCATTATTGCTAATAGTGACGAGGCTTTTAAGGCTATAAAAATAAGAAAAGGGCAAACGGTAATTGACCTGGTCAGGATAAAGGAATTGGAGGGTGAGAATGGTTATAAAGGAATCTGTTGGTAGGAAAAAGGTACATGTATGGTTTGATATATGCCATACTCCGCAATACAATTTCTATAAGAATCTTATTATTCGTTTGGCTGAAGAAGGCCATTTGGTATATATCACAGTTTTGAATAGGGGGAAGATGCCCTTGATAATTCAAAAAGAGTTGATTGCATATCCTACAATAAAGATTTATATTATAGGAAAGCATAGGCTCGTTAAATGGTCGGCTATAATCGATGCTAATTTAATACGGATTGTCAAACTGTTTTTATGGTCATTGAATAAGCGGATAGATATATCCTATTCCAATGCTTTTTTGAGTGCCCTTATAGGAAAAGTAAGAGATTTTCCTACATTTACATTCGACGACGACCCGCAGACACTTGCTTTTAAACCTAAAATGTGGTTTTCGAAGATATCTCATTACTGTCTTTACGAACTTCCGCCCGGTTATACTTTGTCGTCCAAGGTAAAAGTTCTGCCAGTCCTTAAAGAATGGGCATATCTGGCTCCGAATGTTTTTGTACCAGATATGAAATTTTTGGATAAATATAAACTGAAACCTAAAGAATATTTTTTTGTAAGGGAGGTATCGGTAGGTACGGTTAATTATGCGGGACAGAGTGCGGGGGCTGTTATGGATATTGCCTCAAAAATACCTCAAGATAAGAAAGTGTTGTTCTCTTTGGAAGATAAATCTATAAAAGATATGTATCCTAAGGACTGGATACTGTTGGAAGAACCGGTTGAGGGTATTCATTCTCTTATCTATTATAGTTGCGCTTTAATATCTTCGGGAGATAGCATGGCGCGTGAAGCTGCTTTATTGGGGGTTCCCTCATATTATTTAGGAATTAGATATGATATGCCGGCGAACTATGCTGCTTCTCGATTGGGAGTGCTACACAATCGAAAAAGTATGGATTTTGAAGAATGGATAGAATGTTTTAAAGCCAATTTGAGTTATAAGAAAGAACAGGAAAATATTCGAGGCACTATAAACCGCTTATTTATAGATATAAATGAGTATATGTATTCATTTGTAAATGAGCTTGAAAAAAGGAGAGAATAATGGGTTCGCATTTAAAATCATTAAACAAAGAATGTGATAAAAAAAGTACTCGTAGCTTTTATGCGCTGAAAAAATAAAAAACAATCGATAAAATAATATGGTAAAGAACATGAAGAAGTGGGGATGTATAGCCTTCGTGCTATGTGTCCTGGCAGGCTGTGCGTCTCAAAAACAGATTTCGTACCTGCAAAATGTGCCGGATGACTATCGGCAAAAGATAACACAGGATTATGACCTTAAGATTCATCCGGATGATTTGCTTTCTATCATGGTGAACAGCAAAGACCCCGAACTGGCACAGATGTTCAACCTGCCAATGGTGAGTTACCAGATTGCCAACAGCAATACCGGATATGCAGGGGGACAGAATAGAGTACTGGGCTATCTGGTGGATAAAGAGGGGTACATCGACTTCCCGCAGTTGGGAGTTATCAAGGTACAAGGGATGACACGTACCGAATTGACAAAATATATCAAAAACCAATTGATAGAAAAGGGGCTGATGAAAGACCCTATCGTAACCATTCAATTCTTGAACTTCAAAGTGTCGGTATTGGGAGAAGTGAACCGGCCGGGTACATTCGAAATTACCAGCGACCGCATTACCTTGCTGGACGCATTGAGTCTTGCAGGCGACTTGACCGTTTACGGGCAGCGCGAAAACGTAAAGGTTATCCGGGAAGAAAACGGAGAACGGGTAGTGGCTTCGCTGGATTTGCGAAATAAAGATTTATTATCGTCTCCTTATTATTACCTGCAACAGAACGACGTAGTATATGTAGAACCTAATAAGGTAAAGGCGGGGCAACGGGAGATTAACCAGAACAGAACCATAGGCACGTTCGCTTCCATTCTATCGGTAATGGTATCCTTGGCAGTGCTTATATTCAAATAAAAAAACAGTAAAGAAAAAAGTTTATGGGAAAAGATAGGTTTGAAGATTTGGACTTCATAGATTTTAATGACAGCCGCCAGCAGGAGAGCACGGTGATTGCCGATATGTTGTCGGCGGTGTATCGCAACCGGAAATGGTTCATCTTGTCCGTGGTGGTGTGTGTCTTGATAGGTTTTCTGTATCTGAAAAGTTCCCCGAAAATATTTCTGCGTACTGCCACCGTACTGGTGAAGGACGAGCAGAAAGGCGGGGGTGTCAATGGTGCGGCGGCCTTTCAGGATTTATTCTCTCTGGGCGGCAGCACGGTAGATAATGAGGTGGGCATCTTTAAAAGCAAGCGGCTGATGCGGACAGTAGTCGAGACGCTGCATCTGAATGTAAGTTATAAAGAGTGGGACGGGTTGAGGAAGAAGGAACTTTACACCTCTACGCCGTTTACCGTTAATTTTCTCGATGCAGACCCCGCACAAAAGATAAGCCTTACCGTTACGATGACGGATAACGGAAAGGTGACCTTGACGGACATGGTTCTGCAAAACGAGCTGGAAGAAGAGGAATTCGACGAAAGCCTGACCGTACAACCGGGGGATACGGTGAATACTCCGGTAGGAAAGATTGCAGTGCAGCCTACGTTGTTTACGAACGAGAGTTATATAGGTAAATCGGTCTATGTGGCAAAAGGAAATTTGAAGGAGGTAGCGGAGGAGTACAACAAGGCTCTGAACGCGGGAGTGACGAACAAGCAGTCGTCGTTGATAGCCCTGAGCATAGAGGACGAGAATGTGCAGCGGGCGGAGGATTTGCTGAATACGCTGATTGAGGTTTATAAGAACGATGCTATCGAGGACAAAAACAGGATTGTGATAAATACAGCCAAATTCATAAACGATAGGTTGGAAATCATAGAAGCCGACTTGGCTACCGTGGATGCGGAAATAGAGAATTATAAGAAAAAGAATAAACTGACGGATATTGCCTCGGAAAGTGCCTTGTACCTGCAAAGTTCGAGCATGCTGGACACGGAAGGGTTGAGTGTGGAAAACCAACTGAACATGGCGCAGTACATGAAGGAGTATTTGCAGGATAACTCGAAAACGACAGACCCTATTCCTGCCAGTATCGGGATAGACGATATGGGGGTGCAGAACCTGATTATGGAGTACAATACGGTGTTGACGCGGAGGAATAAGCTGATAGCCAACAGCAGTGAGGGCAACCCGCTCGTGCGGGACTTGAACGGTACGCTGATGTCCATGCGTCTGTCTATCGCGAAGGCTGTGGACAACCTGATAGCGAACCTGGAGATACAGGCAGCCAATATGAAGAACAAGGAGCGCGAGAACAGCGATAAGATAGCGTTCGTGCCTACCCAACTGAAATATGTGGTAAGCATCGAACGGCAACAGAAGATAAAGGAGGAGTTGTATTTGTTCCTGCTGAACAAGAAGGAGGAGAATGAACTCCAGCTTTCTATTACGGAGAGTAATTGCCGCATCATAGACTCGGCGGAAGGAGTGGACTTACCGGTTGCTCCCAAGAAGGCGCAGGTGATACTGATTTCTTTGCTGGCGGGAATCATGCTGCCCGCCTTGTGGATTTATATCCGTTCGCTGCTCAATACCAGCGTGCATACGAAGAAGGAGCTGAAAACGGGTGTGAGTATTCCTTTCCTGGGTGAAGTGCCGCTCGAGAAGAGCAAGCACGAGAAGGATATCGTAGTGCAGGAGGGCAGTAGGGAGAGCATCTGCGAGGCGTTCAAGATAGTACGCGATAACCTGGACTTTATGGATACGGAGAAGAAAACGGCAGGAAAGGTGGTGCTGGTAACTTCTGCCAATCCCGATTCGGGAAAGACCTTTATCACGCTGAACCTGGCTATGAGTATGGCGTTGGCTAATGTAAGGGTGGTAATTCTCGATCTGGACTTACGGAAAGGTTCTTTGAGCAAGTGTGTCGGCATAGGAATGAAAAAGATCGGTATATCGAACTACTTGAGCGGCAAGGTGGATGATGTGAAAGAACTGGTACAGGTTTGCGGGGAAGATAGCCGGCTACACATCATTACTTCGGGAGCGTTGCCGCCCAATCCTGCGGAATTGCTGAAAAGCGGCAGGCTCGACCGGCTGATAGAGGAGCTGAAAAAGAACTATGATTATATCCTGCTGGATAATCCGCCTTATGGCATAGTGGCGGATACGCAGTTATGCGGACGGCTGGCAGACCAGACGATTTATGTGGTGCGCTCAGGCTTATTCGACAAACGGATGTTACCGGAATTGCAGGAGCTGTATGATTCGGGAAAGATGAAGAATATGAGTCTCTTGCTGAACGGAATAGATTATGTAAAGACGGGTTATGGCTACGGTTACGGGTATGGTTACGGCAATTACGGGAACGATGAGGAGCGGAAGAACAAGAAGCCGCTGTACAAGAGGATATTCGGGATTTAAACGATAAGTGTATGTTTTTCTTACGGCATAAAAAGCGGCTGGCGGATACCGGCTTTTTTAGGGGCTTTGTGGATAGCCACAGCCATATCCTTCCGGGGGTGGACGACGGCATAAAGACGATAGAGGAGTCTTTGGAGGTGTTGGCGCACTTCGATTCGCTCGGGGTGAAGAAGGTGAGGTTGACACCTCATGTGATGAACGGCGTGGAGCATTGGGAGGATGTGTTGCAGGCTTTCGATACGTTGCGCAGGCGTTATACCGGAGAAATCGCGCTCGAGCTGGGGGCTGAATATATGCTGGATTCCGGTTTCCAGAAGAGGCTTGAAAAGGGAGTGCAGCCTTTGTATGGGGATTGTATGTTGGTAGAGACGTCTTATTTTTCTCCTCCAAATAACCTGGACGAGTTGTTGTACAATGTGTCGCTTGCCGGATATACTCCGGTGATTGCGCATCCCGAACGTTATCTTTATATGAGGTACAGCGATTATTGCGAGCTTAAGAACAAGGATTGCCTGTTACAGTTAAATTTACTTTCGCTTTCCGGCTATTATGGAAAACAGGTGATGAAAAAAGCTGAATCCTTACTGGAAAAAGGTATGTATAATATGGTAGGGACGGATTTGCATAATCTGGAAACCTTCAGGAAATGGATAGAGAATGTGAGACTGACAGATAAGCAGACAAGGGAAATTATGTCTCTTCGCTGATTCTCAAAGCCCGCAATGAGCTAAGGAAGCCCCGGAAGCCTGTGTAAACCGCAGGATTCCGGGGCTTCCGCAGTTTTGGGAGTATTTAGAGTTTTCTATCAAATTTGTGAGAGTTGTTTTGATATATTTCCGTATCTTTGCCCCATTATTGAATATTGAACCAACGAATTTTAAGAACCGGACATGATAAAAAGAGTCGTAAAAGTCCTTTGGATTTTCATAGCACTGATAGCATTGACATGCGTTATTATTTTCTTCTCGATAGCAAAAGGTTGGATTGGCTATATGCCGCCTGTGGAAGACCTGGAAAATCCCAATTATAAATTTGCAACGGAAATCTTCTCGGAAGACGGAAAAGTTCTGGGTACTTATTCTTATAGTAAGGAGAACCGCGTTTTTGTGGGATATAACGATTTGTCCCCCCATATCATCAATGCGCTGATCGCGACGGAAGACGTACGTTTCGCCGAACATTCGGGTATTGACGCCATCGCGCTGTTCCGCGCCGTGGTGAAGCGGGGAATCCTGATGCAGAAGAATGCCGGCGGCGGCAGCACCATCAGCCAGCAGCTTTCCAAGCAGCTCTATTCTCCGAGCGCCGATAACATTATGGAGCGTCTGTTCCAAAAACCCATCGAATGGGTTATCGCCGTGAAACTGGAACGCTATTATACCAAAGAGGAGATTCTTACGATGTATCTCAACAAGTTCGACTTCCTGAACAATGCGGTAGGTATAAAAACCGCCGCTTATACTTACTTCGGTTGCGAGCCGAAAGAATTAAAGATAGAGGAAGCCGCCACGCTGGTGGGTATGTGCAAGAATCCGTCGCTTTACAATCCGGTACGTTATAACGAACGCTCGCGCGGACGCCGCAATGTGGTGCTCGACCAAATGCGCAAGGCCGGATATATCACCGTTGAGGAACGCGACTCTTTGCAGGCTTTGCCCCTGAAACTGTCCTATCATCGCGTAGACCATAACGAGGGGCTTGCAACGTATTTCCGCGAATATCTGCGCGGCGTACTGAATGCCAGGAAACCCGACAAATCGGATTACCGGGGCTGGCAGATGCAGAAGTATTACGAGGATTCGCTCGACTGGGAAACAAACCCTCTGTACGGCTGGTGCGAAAAGAATACGAAGAAAGACGGAAGCAAATACAACCTGTATACGGACGGGCTGAAAATCTATACCACGATTGATTCCCGCATGCAGAAATATGCGGAGGACGCCGTGACCGAGCATCTGAAAGAATTGCAGGGTTACTTCTTCAAGGAGAAAAAAGGCGCTAAAAAAGCGCCCTATACTTTCCGTCTGACGCAGGAGCAGGTGGACGAAATCCTGGGACGCGCCATGAGGCTGTCCGACCGTTACCGCATCATGAAGAACGCCGGAGCTTCCGAGGCGGAAATCAAGAAAGCGTTTGATACGCCCGAGCAAATGTCCGTATTCAGTTGGGGCGGCGAGAAAGATACGGTAATGACGCCGATGGACTCCATACGTTATTACAAGTTCTTCCTGCGTGCCGGATTCATGTCGATGGACCCTCGCAACGGTCATGTAAAAGCGTATGTAGGCGGGCCTAACCACCATTACTTCAAGTATGACATGGCCATGGTGGGACGCCGCCAAATCGGTTCTACCATGAAGCCTTATGTGTACTCGCTGGCCATGGAGAACGGTTTTTCTCCTTGCGATCAGGCGCGTCACGTGGAATATACGTTGATAGACGAAAACGGAAAACCCTGGACACCGCGTAACGCCAACAAAAAACGCTACGGCGAAATGGTGACGGTGAAGTGGGGACTGGCGAATTCGGACAACTGGATTACGGCCTATCTGATGAGCAAACTGAACCCGTATGAATTGAAACGGCTGGTACACAGTTTCGGTGTGCGCAATCGCGACATCGTGCCTTCGGTATCTCTCTGTCTCGGCCCTTGCGAAATATCCGTAGGCGAGATGGTGAGCGCTTACACCGCATTCCCCAATAAGGGTATTCGTGTAGCGCCGCTGTTCGTAACCCGTATTGAGGATAACGACGGTAATGTACTGGCTACATTCTCGCCGGAAATGCAGGAAGTAATCAGCGCATCCAGCGCTTATAAGATGCTGGTGATGCTGCGTGCGGTAGTCAATGAAGGTACCGGCGGACGTGTTCGCCGCCTGGGTGTGAAGGCCGATATGGGCGGCAAGACCGGAACGACCAACTTTAACGCCGACGGCTGGTTCATGGGCTTTACGCCTTCGCTGGTGTCCGGTTGCTGGGTGGGCGGCGAAGACCGTGATATTCACTTTGATACGATGCTGCACGGACAAGGCGCTTCCATGGCATTGCCTATCTGGGCTAAATATATGGTGAAAGTGCTTGGCGACAAATCGCTGGGATATGACGAAAACGAGACTTTCCAACTGCCCGAAGGTTTCGACCCGTGCAAGGACAGCGACTATGAGGATGCGGAACCTGCATCGGAAATAGGATTGGACGATTTGTTTAATTGAGAACCGGATAACAGAAATGGTGTATACAATCTGCATCGGCAGTAACGAGCACCGGAAAGATAATCTGGCATTGGCGCGTAAAAGGCTGTCGGAACTTTTTCCGGATATTCGCTTTTCGGCAGAGGCGGATACGAAACCGTTGTTTTTCCGGCGGCAGGCGTTGTTTACCAATCAGGTGGCACGTTTCATATCCGATTATGACGCCGATGAAGTCATACTCCGTTTGAAAAATATAGAACGGGAAGCCGGAAGAACGCCCGAAGAGAAGGAACAGGAGATTGTGCGCCTCGATATCGACTTGCTGGCCTGTGATAGCAAGGTGTATAAACCCGAAGATTGGAAACGGGACTATATTGTCCGTGGATTGGAAGAACTATAAAGTATTAACGATATGAAATTTCTGGGAATCATTCCTGCCCGTTACGCATCTACGCGTTTCCCGGCCAAACCTTTGGCTTTGTTGGGTGGAAAAACCGTTATTCAGCGGGTGTATGAACAAGTGGCCGGTGTTTTGGACGACGCTTACGTGGCTACCGACGACGAGCGCATCGAAGCTGCCGTAAAGGCGTTCGGCGGAAAAGTCGTGATGACGTCCGTACATCATAAAAGCGGTACCGACCGTTGTTATGAGGCCTGTACCAAAGTAGGGGACGGATTTGATGTGGTGGTAAACATTCAGGGTGACGAACCTTTTATACAACCGTCACAACTGGAAACCGTAAAGGCTTGCTTCGACGACCCGTCCACGCAGATTGCCACCTTGGTAAAACCTTTCACGGCGGATAACGGCTTTGAGGCATTGGAGAACGTCAATTCTCCGAAAGTGGTACTCAACAAGAACATGAACGCCCTTTATTTCAGCCGTTCCATTATTCCGTACCAGCGTAATGCGGAAAAACGGGAGTGGCTGAAAAATCACACTTATTACAAACACATCGGTTTGTATGCCTATCGGGTGGAAGTACTGAAAGAGATAACTTCGCTTCCCCAGTCCTCGCTCGAACTGGCGGAATCGCTGGAGCAGTTGCGTTGGCTGGAGAACGGTTATACCATTAAAGCCGGCATTACCGAAGTGGAGACAATCGGCATCGATACGCCGCAGGATTTGGAGCATGCGGAACGCTTCCTGCAAGCTCAAAACGTTCAATGAATAGTTGACTGATGATGCTTTTGGACAGAACCAACCAACCTAAAGTAAGGGATATCGAGCATTTGGCCGTACAAATGCCCCGTCGCTCCGTCATGCCCAACGGCGTACTTTTGAACGTTCTCGATTCCGGCGATAATGAAGTGGTACGCATAGACCTGCTGATGGAAGGCGGACGCTGGCAGCAGTCGCAACCGTTGCAGGCTCTGTTCACCAACCGTATGCTGCGTGAAGGAACGCTGCGGTACGGCGCTTTGGAAATAGCGGAGAAGCTGGACTATTACGGCGCATGGCTGGAACTGTCCAGCGCATCGGAATATGCCTACATCACGCTTTATTCGTTGAATAAATACCTGCCGCAGACTTTGGAGATACTGGAGTCTATCGTGAAAGAACCAGTATTTCCGGAGAAGGAGTTGGGCATTATCATAGATAATAATATCCAGCAGTTCATGGTCAATTCGTCCAAAGTGGATTTTCTGGCGCACCGGGCGTTGATGAAAGCGGTGTATGGCGAAGCGCATCCCTGCGGGCGGCTGGTGCAGAAAGAGGATTATAACCGGATAAACCCTGCCGTGCTCAGGGAGTTCTACGACCGGCATTATCATTCGCGGAACTGCACGATTTACGTTTCCGGAAAAGTGAGCGATGATTGTGTGCGGCGGATAGAGGATTTGTTCGGCAGGGAAGCGTTCGGCAAGGATTTCCGCAAACCGGAAAGGAGAGACTTTATTCCGGTTTCTTCCGCAGACAAACGGATTTTTGTGGAATATGCGGATGCCATGCAGAGCGCGGTGCGCATGGGCATGCTTTCCTTGGAGCGCAATCATCCCGATTATTTGAAGACACGGGTGATGGTGACGCTGTTCGGCGGGTATTTCGGAAGCCGCCTGATGTCTAACATCCGTGAGGAAAAAGGATATACTTACGGTATTTCCGCAGGTATCGTGCCCTATCCGGGAAAAGGGATGCTGGTTGTAAATACGGAAACGGCAAACGAGTTTGCAGAGCCTCTTATTCGGGAAGTTTATCACGAAATAGACTGCCTGCAGAATGATTTGGTACCGGAAGAGGAGTTGTCTATGGTAAAGAATTATATGCTGGGCGAGATGTGCCGCAGCTATGAATCGGCGTTTTCGCTGGCAGACGCGTGGATGTTCGTTCAGGTTTCGGGCTTCGGTGATACCCACTTTGAGGATGCCCTGAATGCGGTTAAGGATATTACCCCCGAAGAAATACGGGAACTTGCCGGACGGCATTTGTGCAAAGAGAAATTAAAAGAAGTCATATCCGGCAAAAAAATGTCATAAAAAGCGGGAAGCGGCTCGTGGTTTTGGCAGATTAATCGTATCTTTGTCAAAATACTAATTAAGTAATCTGTAACCAAAGATGAAATATCTATATACCGCAATCATTCTGTTATACTTATCACAGGGCAGTGCCGCAGCCCAAGAAAAGAGCGGTTTCTTTGATAAAATAAAGGGTACTTTCTCATCGGAAATAAAAATAGGGACGCATACGTTTAAAGACGGTTCCGTATATACCGGCGAGATGAAAGGACGCAAACCCAACGGCAAAGGAAAGACGGTTTTTAAGAACGGCGATGTCTATGAAGGCGAATACGTCAAAGGAAAACGCGAGGGGTACGGCGTCTATACTTTTCCCGACGGCGAGAAGTACGACGGCCAGTGGTTTCAAGACCAGCAGCATGGCAGAGGTATCTATTATTTTATGAACAATAACCGTTACGACGGTATGTGGTACCAGGACTACCAACACGGCAAAGGCACCATGTACTACTATAACGGTGACCTTTACGAGGGCGACTGGATAAACGACAAACGTGAAGGCCAGGGTACTTATACCTGGAAGAACGGTTCCAAATACATCGGCTCGTGGAAAGACGACAAAAAGAACGGTGAGGGTACGTTAATCTGGAATGACGGCTGCAAATACGACGGTCATTGGAAGAATGATGTACGCGACGGCAAAGGTACGTTTGAATATGCCAATGGCGATAAGTATGTAGGCGACTGGAAAGAGGATATGCAGCATGGCAAGGGTATTTACTTTTTCCATACGGGCGACCGCTACGAGGGTTCTTACGTGCAGGGCGAGCGTACCGGCGAAGGCATTTATTATCATGCCAGCGGCAATAAATATGTAGGAAACTTCAAGAACGGCATGCAGGACGGACAGGGTACGTTTACATGGGCCAGCGGTGCCGTATACGACGGACAATGGAAAGATAATCAGCGTAATGGCTATGGCGTTTACAAATGGAACGTCGGCGACTCCTACGAAGGTGAATGGAAAGATAATAAATTCAACGGCCAGGGTACTCTGATTCTTACCGACGGCACAAAATACAAAGGCGGTTTTGTGAACGGACTGGAAGAGGGAAGCGGCGTGCAGGAAGATAAGAACGGAAACCGCTACGAAGGCTTCTTCAAACAAGGCAAGAAAGACGGCCCGTTTGTGGAAACGGACAAGAACGGAAAGCTGATACGGAAAGGAACCTACAAAATGGGACGGTTGAGTAATTGAAAATTGAGAATTAAAAATTAAAAAATAGAGAGGGCTGCGCGATTCGGATGAATATTGCGCAGCCCTTATTTTTTAATTCTCAATTCTTAATTCTTAATTTTCAAATAATGTATTGAGAACTGATGGATTCATTGCTCATCACTCGTCTGATGGTTTCGGCAAACATGTCGGCGATGCTCAATTGCTTAACCTTATCGCACTTCTTGGAGTAAGGAATACTGTCTGTAAATACCATTTCGGTCAGACCGGACTCTTGTACGCGGAATGATGCCGGATCGGACATCACGCAGTGGCTGGCAATGGCACGTACGGATTTGGCGCCTGCTTCCATCATAATGTTGGCAGCTTTGGTAATGGTGCCGGCCGTATCCACAATGTCATCCACCAATACGACATTCTTGTCTTTTACGTCACCGATAATCTGCATGGTGGCAACTACGTTTGCTTTTTCACGTGTTTTGTTGCACAATACCAAAGGTACGCCGAGGTATTTGGAGAATGTGCTGGCACGTTTTGAACCGCCCACGTCGGGAGTTGCGATAACAAGATCATCCAGCTTTAATGATTCGATATAAGGAAGGAATACTGCCGATGCATACAAATGATCAACGGGAATGTTGAAGAAACCTTGAATTTGGTCAGCATGGAGATCCATAGTAATCAAACGGTCGATGCCTGCAACTGAAAGCAGGTCGGCTACCAGCTTGGCGCCGATGGAAACACGAGGTTTGTCTTTTCTGTCTTGACGTGCCCAACCAAAATAAGGAATAACTGCAATTACACTTTTGGCGGATGCTCTTTTGGCCGCATCAACCATCAGCAGAAGTTCCATCAGATTGTCGGAATTAGGGAAAGTGGATTGAACCAGGAATACGTTTGCGCCACGGATGGACTCTTCGTAAGAAACGGCGAATTCACCATCAGCAAAGTGGGTGATATTCATCTTTCCTAGAGGGCAATCAAGGCTGGCGCAGATTTTTTCTGCAAGGTATCTCGAGTTTGTTCCGGAGAATACCATAAAGGGTGCTTTTTCGCTCATTTTGTAATAGATGTTACCTATTTATTAATTTGCATGCAAAGGTATGAATTTCCCGCTACATAATACAAGACTTATTGTAGAAAAAATATTTTTCTTTACCGGATTTATTTGTAGCTTTGCTTTGTGAAATGCCTTTCATCTATATTATTGTCGGTAGGAATGCTATGCCTGGCAGGTACGGCGTTTGTCTCGTGTGTGGGTACGGCTCCTACAAAAGAGGTGCATCTGATTGATTCCTTGAATCAGGTGGCATATACTTATCGTTATAAAAATCTGGACTCGTCGTGTCATGCGGCGTCGAGGGCTTACCGGGAAGTGAGGCTTTACAGACAAGGAAAGGCGGAAGCCTGTAACAATCTGGGATTCTGCGCTTTTATGCGCATGGATTTCGAGCAGGCGGAGAAATACTATCAGGAAGTGTACGGCCTGACAAAGAATGAGTTGGAGCTTCTTATCGCCGATATAGGCTTGATGAAGATTTATCAGCGGACGGCGCTGAACAAGGAGTTTTATGATTACCGCAACAGCGCCGTGCGCCGCATGAAACGTATCGCCGAGGATAATAATCTGTTTGCGGACAGGCATGAACGGATGCGGCTGGCCTACGCCCGGTCGGAGTTCTATATCGTATCTGCCATATATTACTATTATCTGCAGCAGCGGTCGGAAGCTCTGGCGTCCATCGATGAGGTGCCGGAGAACGAGGAGCTGGCAGCGGACACCAACCAGTTATTGTATTATCACTATATAAAGGGTTCGGCTTCTTTGTGTGACGGAGAAACGCCCGACGAGCGTCGTTTAAGGGAGTTTGACGAACTGTACACGACCTGGAGACTAGCTTCCAGAAAAGGGTATCTGTATTTTGAGGGAAACGGCGTACAGGGGTTGGCCAATCTGATGGCTTCGCCGGATAATTATGAATTCTTTCAAGGACGGCGGGCGCATGCGCTGAAGCAGTTCGGCGAGCCGGTGGATTCTTTATTGCCCATGCGGTTGGGGCAATTGGCTTTGGAGAAATTCCGGCAATATAATGACATTTACCAAATTGCGGGCGCGTACGTTTCCATCGGGAAGTATCTGAATGCGCACGGGGAATACGAGCAGGCTCTCGATACGCTGAAACATGCTCTGGAATGTGTAAACGACCATCATCGCCGCTTTTACGATTGCCACGATAGCTTAGACTGGTTGAAGGCTTACGACCGCCGTGATACGATATGCGCGGAGAAGTCGTGGATTCAGCAGAAACTGAAAACCGTTCCCGAATGGATTTCAAGGATACGCGAGCAGTTGAGTGTGACTTACGCCGGGCTGGAAATGAAAGAGTATTCGGATTACAATAGGAATATATATCTGGATATTCTGGAAGATACCCGTCAGGATAAGGAGCTGGAAAGCCGTTATCAGGCGTTGGAGAAAGAGGCGGGACAACTGAACCTGCTGCTTTTCTGTGTGATTACGGGACTTATTTTGGTGCTGGTGTTCTTTTGGTTCTTTAATAAACGCTCCAAACTGCGCAACAGATTACACCTGCACCGCTTGCAGTCCATGCTGGATATTTGTCAGGGAATAACCGCATCCATCCCCGCCGATGCGCAGACTGAGGAAGACATCACGGATGCGATTCTGACGGCTGTACGTCCGGGACTGAAATGCCTGTTCGGTACAGAAGAGGTATGTATCAAAAACAGAGAATTGGTATTCGCACGGCGTATGGGGAAAGACGAGCAGGCTATGGTGCAGGTAATCAACCCCTATATCCAATGGGCGCTGGACAACGGAATGACGTCCATCTCTCTCGGCGAGGAACAGCGCAGGCTGGAAAAGCAACGCTATATCCATGAACAGCATATCGCCGGAAACAAACGGCAGAATCTGATTAAAAAGGCTTGTCTTTCCATTGTCAATGGCATTCATCCTTACATCGACCGTATTCTGAATGAGGTGCATAAGCTGATACGCATGGGATATATCCATGATGAAACTATCAAAAAAGAGAAGTATCAGTATATTGATGAACTTGTCACCACCATTAACGAATATAATGATATTCTGGCTTTGTGGATTAAGATGAAGCAAGGTACGCTGAGCCTGAACATCGAGGCTTTTGAGCTGAATGAACTTTTTGAATTGCTAAGGAAAGGGAACCGGGCTTTCGAGATGAAGCGGCTGGATTTGGAAGTGGAGCCGACCGATACCTGCGTGAAAGCGGACAAGGCCTTGACTCTCTTTATGATAAATACATTGGCCGAGAATGCGCGCAAATATACTCCTAAGGGGGGTAAGGTGAAAATCTACGCCCGTCGGGAGAGTGATTATGTGGAAATATCCGTTGAAGATAACGGCTGCGGTCTGTCTCCGGAAGATGTCGCCCATATCATAGGCGAGAAAGTATATGATTCCAAAGCCATCGGAATGAACGACGCGCCCGACCGGGAAGAATTGCGAAAGAATAAGGGCAGCGGGTTCGGTTTAATGAATTGTAAGGGTATCATTGAGAAATATAAGAAGACGAATCCTATTTTTAATGTGTGCCTGTTCAATGTAGAGAGTACGTTGGGGCAGGGCAGCCGCTTCTATTTCAGGCTGCCGGCAGGAGTACGCAAGGTTTTGACGGTAATGCTGCTTGCATTCTCTTTGGGTATGGTTTCTTGCGGTAAAGCGACAGATAACGATATGCCGAAGGAAACGCTTACCGATTCTCTGACATCGGCCTTGCAGGCAGAATATGAACTTTTACTGAATCGGGCTTCCGACTATGCCAATGAAGCCTATTACTGTAATGTGGACGGTGAATATGCGATGGCTTTGCAATATATAGACTCCGCGATGATTTGCTTGAATGAGCATTACGGAAAGTACGCCGAAGAACCGCGTCGCTATATGGCTTTGGCCGGGGATGACACGCCTGCCGAGCTGGATTGGTGGAATAGGATGTTTAATTCGGACTTTCATGTGATACTGGATATCCGGAACGAGGCAGCAGTTGCTTTTCTCGCTTTGAAGCAGTGGGATGAGTACAGTTACAATAATGCCGCTTATACTACTTTGTACAAGTTGCTGGGCGAAGACCAGTCTTTGGAAAATTTCTGCCGTGAGCTGGAACGCTCTACGAATAATAAGATGGTGAGCATCCTGCTGGTGATTATTTTGCTGGTTACGCTATGTCTGGGGTATTATGTTCTGTATTTCCGCAGGAGATTGGTAAACCGTTGGAACCTGGAACAGGTCTTGGAAATCAACAAGCAGGTGTTTTCCGCTTCTGTAATGCCTGCATCCGAAAACGAGGAGATGCTGCAACGGGAAGAAGATACGCTGAAAGGTATTCCGCAACACATAGCGGATAATGCATTCGACGCGGTTAACGAGTTGTTGGGTATAGAGCGGTTGAGTATTGCGGTGTATAACGAGGCTGCCCATAGGTTGGAGTACGCGTCCAATCCTTTGGAAGGAGCGGCGGAGAATAAATCCGTGTGGAAAGACTTGATGCAACGCTGTTTTGAAGAACAGAGGTATCTGTCGGAAAGTGGAATGCAGGCATTGCCTCTCATTGTGAAAGCCGGAAACTCCAGTCAGTGCATAGGGGTGTTGTGCCTGGTAAGAAGCGAGGCGCAGCAGGAGTCCGACCACTTGTTGCTGGAGCTGATAGCCCGTTACGTTGCGATCGTGATATTCAATGCGGTAGTGAAGCTGGCAACGAAATACCGGGATATCGAGACGGCTCAGGATGAAGCGCGCCGTGCATCGTGGGAAGACAGTGTGCTGCATGTGCAAAATATGGTACTCGACAACTGTTTGTCTACCATCAAGCATGAAACGATTTATTATCCGAACAGAATAAAGCAACTGATAGGCAAACTCCGTTCCGGTGAATTGCCGGAAACGGAAGAGCGGGAAACGGTAACGGCTATCAGCGAACTGATAGAGTATTATAAGGGGGTATTCTCCATTTTGAGCCAATGCGCATCCCGCCAATTGGAAGAGGTTACTTTCAGGCGTACGGTGATTCCTGTTTCCGAGTTATCGGAAGCTGCGGAGAAGTATTTCCGCAAGGCGGGCAGGGGAGTTGCGGCTTCTGTTATTTTCAGTACGGAAACGGTAGACGAATCGGTTGTCGGCGATGTAAACCAATTGCGTTTTCTGTTGGAGAACTTGATTGATGAAGCTTTGTCTGTACCTGTTTCGGGAAAAATCAGCCTGACTTGTGCAGTAGAAGATGATTTTGTGCGTTTTCTTTTTACAGACACGCGGCGGGAGAAGACAAGGGAAGAGCTGAACCAACTGTTTTATCCGAATCTGGCGCGTATGACGGCCGGTGAAAGAGGAGAGTTGCACGGTACGGAGTATCTGCTATGCAAACAGATTATTCGCGACCATGACGAATTCGCCGGAAGAAGAGGATGCCGCATTAACGCGGAACCTGCGGAGAAAGGGGGATTTGCCGTATACTTTACGCTACCCCGTTATCTAAAAAGAATTTAGCCGGGAAGATAATTGTTTTTCCCCGGAGCAAATCGGAATAAGTAAGGATGAAAGGATATGAAATATGGAAGCAAAGAAATTTAAAGTCATTATTGTAGAGGACGTAAAGCTGGAGTTAAAGGGGACGGAAGAGATATTCCGTCACGAAATACCGGATGCGGAAGTTATCGGTACCGCCATGACGGAACAGGAGTTCTGGGGTTTGATGGAAACCGGTGTACCGGACCTTGTTTTACTGGATTTGGGCTTGGGCGGTTCCACCACTATCGGCGTGGAGATTTGCCGCAATATCTTTAAGCGCTATCCGGGTGTGCATGTGTTGATATTCACCGGAGAGATTTTGAATGAGAAACTATGGATGGATGTTCTTGATGCGGGAGCCGACGGTATCATTCTGAAGACCGGAGAACTGCTGACCAAGACGGATGTACAGGCCGTTATGGACGGGAAGAAACTTGTTTTCAATTATCCCATATTGGAAAAGATTGTAGAACGCTTTAAAACTTCCGTCCGGAATGATGCGAAACGGCAGGAAGCCGTTATCAGTTATGATATAGACGAATACGACGAACGCTTTCTCCGTCATCTTGCTTTGGGGTACACCAAGGAGATGATTGCCAATCTGAAAGGTATGCCGTTTGGCGTGAAGTCTTTGGAGAAACGGCAGAATGATTTGATAGGACGCCTTTTTGGAGATTATGAACGAGTGGGAGTAAATGCTACGCGCCTGGTGGTGCGTGCGTTCGAGCTGCGTATTCTTGATATTGACAATCTGGAAGCGGACGAGGAATAATCCCGGATACCGAATAGTTATGAGGAATAAATGGCGCATGCCCCATCCCGCAACGATGTTCTTCCTGCTGACGCTGGGAGTTATCTTTCTGTCGTGGATATTCGATGTCTACGGTTTGAGTGTGCGTCTGCCTCAGACAGGCGAGGAGATACGTGTACAGAGTTTGTTGAGCCCGGAAGGTATTCGATGGCTGTTGCGCCATGTGGTAACGAATTTTACGGGTTTCGCCCCGTTGGGGCTGGTTATCGTGTCGATGTTCGGGATAGGAGTTGCGCAACATTCCGGGTTTATAGATGCGTGTATACGCAAAGGCATACGCGGCCGGGGACGTAATCCGTGGCGTATCGTACTCAGTGTTATTGTTTTGGGGTTGCTGTCCAATGTAGTGGGGGATGCCGGATATATCATATTGCTGCCTATCGCCGCAACGTTATTCCATTCGGTAGGATTGCATCCCGTAGGCGGAATTATAGCTGCTTATGTATCGGTGTCGTGCGGTTATAGTGCCAATATACTTTTGAGTACGCTTGATCCTATGCTTGCCGCCGCAACACAAGAGGCTGCCGATATGACGGATGTGTCGGGCGGACGGGTCGGACCTCTGTGCAATTATTATTTCTTTTGCGCATCTACTTTCCTATTGGCGCTCATTATTTACCATATAACCCGTAGAAGACTATTGCCGGGCTTAGGGGAATACAATGGAAGTAATGCGTTCTGCGGTTATAAGCAGTTGTCCCGAAAGGAGCAGAGAGCTTTGCTGGGAGCTGTCATTGTCGGTTTGCTCTATGCGGCGCTTGTTCTGTGGGCTACATTCTCTTCGTGGGGGATATTGAGAGGCGTTAATGGCGGGCTGATCCGTTCGCCGTTTATTGTCGGTATCCTGTTCCTGCTATCTTTGGGGATAGGGTTGATGGGAATGGTGTATGGATTCGCTTCCGGACGTTATCGTACGGACGGTGATGTGATAGAGGGGCTGACCCAACCGATGAAGTTATTGGGCGTTTATTTCGTAATCGCTTTTTTTGCTGCCCAGATGTTCGCTTGCTTTGAGTATTCACATCTGGATAAGTGTATCGCAATAATGGGAGCGAATATGCTTTCTTCCGTTCGTTCGGACAGTTTGTGGATACTGATATTATTTATTTTGTTTACTGCTCTTATTAACCTCATTATGGTTTCTTCCACATCGAAGTGGGCGTTTATGTCGTTCATTTTCGTTCCGGTATTGGCCGGTATGGGGATTTCTCCGGATATGACACAGTGCGCGTATCGCATCGGTGATAGCGCAACGAATGCGATTACTCCTTTCATGTTTTATATGCCGCTTGTTCTGACGTATATGCAGCAGTACGATAAGCAGTCTACTTATGGTTCGCTGCTTAAATATACGTGGAGATATTCATTGGCCATTCTTATTGCCTGGACTGCTTTGTTTGTGCTTTGGTATCTTTGTAAACTGCCGCTGGGATTGTAAGTCGGGATTGTTTTCGCGCGTATCTTTATTCTGCGGTAATAATATCAACATCATAACCGATGAAAAGCCCGCTTTCAATGACTCCCGTAATGGATTTGAGCTGTTGTTCCAAACCGGAGCCGATGGTGTCAAAACGGACATCCAAGATAAAGTTACCGTTTTCGGTCAGTATCGGACCGTCTTTCCCAACAGCAAGCCGCAATGTTATTTCAGAAGCTCCCAACCGACGAATCTCCTGCTCCGCATGATTGAGCGCACCGGGAAAGACTTCCACCGGAACAGGAAATTTACTTCCCAAACGCTCCACCTTCTTGCTTGGGTCGATGATGATGTAACTTTTGTCACTACTCTTAATCAGCAATTTTTCTTTGAACATGGCACCGCCGCGACCTTTAATCAGGTTATGTTGCGGATCGACCTCATCGGCTCCGTCAAAAGTCCAGTCGGGACGTTTATTCCAAAGGGTGGTTTGTTGTATGTTCAGTTGTATGCAGGTCATTGAAATCTCATTGGAAGCGGGTATTATCTCTATGTGGAGCGCTTCCTTGCGTATCCGTTCGGCCAATGCGAATAAAGTCAGGTAGACAGTAGAGCCGGAGCCGGCACCGATTATATCTCCGTTTTTGGCTATATCGGCTACTTCTTTGGCAATACGCTCTTTGCCGGCTCTGTTGATAATAGTATTTGACCATTGCAACTGTTCTATGAGTTGATTGTTCCACTTCATACCTTTTACTGTTTTTTATATTGTTATTATAACATAACTTTAAAGAAAAAAGTTTGCCAAGAATGTTTTCTGTTTCATTGGTTAACGGACTTTGTAAATACGCTATTCATTAAGGTTATAATTTAAATCGTATGGGTGACCGTCTATTTTTATATTGATAGATACATTGTCCTTGTTCCCGGTTTCTTTAAACTGACCCTCGATTGTGTGACCTGTGGCAGAGCGTACGGGGTATAGTACTGTAATATATCGTACAGGACTGTTATCTGGCTTCCGCATGACAACCGCATAGGACTTTCTTTGTTCATATTTTCTGTCTGTCTGGTAGGATATGCGACCATCAAATTCTTTGAAGATAAGATTCTTATTTGTTTCTCCGAATGTACGAACTAACAGGTTGTTGTCACCATTGAAGGTGGTATGAGCGCCAAATACTTCCTTATCCAAAAGAACATTGTCAACAGACTTTTCATCGCAAAGATGGAAATATAATTTTGCATATCCGGTAGCTGTCCCGAATCCTTCATCTACAAATACAAAGAATTCTTGTGGCTGTTTGACGTAGAAGATGGCTCGACGGTGTTTGAAGTTGGTATATCCTTGATTTTCCGTCACAATAAGTTGGTATTCATTTTCATCTTTGGATAATAATAAGGTTCCGGCTGCTTTATTGATGTTTTCCGCTCCGGTCTCTTCATGTTCCGCGGTATTGCCTAAAACCATCGTGTTATGCGCTTTGGTCTGGCGGAACCATCTGCGTAACTCCATTACATTTTCATTACCCTCTGCCATATATGCACAAACACCGGAGTCGGGGAAGAAGTTACGCCCGTTACGATATAGCTCAAACGTACCGTTGTCAAGCTGGTTATGGCTCGAATCGCCCAATTTTGAAGAAATATTATTACTGTGAATCAATACGGTAGATTGTGAGTCCCAACCGCTACGCAGTACATAAAAGCCTGAAGATTGGAACGTTTTTATTTGTGTGCTCGGACAAGCGCCGCTTTTACCATATGTGTACATATATTCAAACTCGGAATCTTCAGGAAACATTTCCATATATTTCTTGAAATTCTTATTTAGCACGCTTCGGGTTTTCACCCATGAATCGTTGAAAGCAGGGCTGCAATCTTTACTGTTTTTCGTGAAATAGCTGGGGTAAGTGAAGTGCATCACTACCTTTGCCGCTTTTAAAAGTACCTCATTGAGATTTGGTGAAAGTAAATTCTCCGGAACTTTGTTCAGAAGAAGCAGTCGTTTGAGGTCATACAGTCCGTCTAATATACCTATATGATAATGTAGAGACAAGTCGTTTGTCATACCATCCTCCAAAAACAGTTTTGAAGTTTGGTCATTGATAATATCACAACCTGTTTTTTGCCATTGTGAGGCATTCTTCAACTCAGGGAACAAAGTTCCTGCAAACACTAATGCCACTGCTTGGCTTAGCAAGATATTATTTTCACCGGCATATTTGTATTTGGATAAATAATCTGCATGCTCCGCAAAGTGTACCAGGAAAAAAGAGAGCCACTCCGGCGTAAAGTTGGGAGAACTTTTGAAATATTCAAATGACTCCGTCTGACCCATAATGCGTGTGGACACTTGAAGCTGATACCATTTAAACTTATCAGGACTGCCTTCGGGCAGAGGATGCTTGGCAATCCAATCGGCATATACTTCTTTCCATGAAAGCATATATTTCTCATCATGAGAATCTTGATAGGTTTTTCCTTGAAGCGGCATCCAATTGTGGCGATGCAATTGCTTCTGATATTCATTATCCGCACCTTTAGGCGCAAATTCCCAATTGATTGTTTTATCGCTGTTTTGTAGGGAATAAGGCTTTTTCAGATTCTTATCTTCCAAATAGTTATCGTTTACATAAAAACGGTATTCATCTATGGCATAGTCCGCATAACCACGCTCTACCTCACTGGGAGAAGCTGATGTGACATTGGGATTCTTTATATTCTCTCTGTTTATGTAGTAAGCCAACAGTTCTTTTAAGGCGGTATTATCATCACCTGCTTCATGCAGCGATTTGACAGCACCCAATCCGGGATAGTCCAGATTAAGAATCTTGAATAGGGTTACTTCTGTATCTTCGTCTGGGGGCAGAGCGGGCTTTTCTTCATCCTCTACGGGCGGTTTCTCTTCTTCCTTATCTTTTATGGGTATGTCGTTATTTGTACATCCGAACATAATGATAGAAGATAGGAATGCACAAATGTAAAAATGGCGTTTGAATATCATCGTATTAAGTATTTAGTTTATTTGTGCAAATATAAGAAGTTTATCACCGAGTGCCGCTCAGTAATGTGTATATCCTAACTACAAATAGGAGTTGAATTATTAATTTGGTTGAATATGTTATTAGAATTGTCTTTTAGAAAGAGAGAGGAAATGCCGAAACAAGAAAAGAACTCATTTACCGTTGATATCAGTTTAAAGAAATGATTTAGAAAAACATAGACAATCGTTAGTAACGGGTCTAATAGGCTGTAACGACTTGAATTACATTTACATTACACTTCTCAGAGGGAAGTTCTTATTAGTAATATGTTTGATGTAATATATTGTAATGGTAAATATTATTTGCAAATAATAGCTAAGAAGTCATGGCGATATATTATTTTTGCCAAAAAAAGATATTTAATAATGATACTATAATAATCATTGAGTAAATATGAAAACGGAGTTAATAGAAAATTTAGACTTTACAGAGAAAGATTATAATGAGAAAACAGCAGGTGAGGATATTGCTTCTTTCAACGAGTTTATAGATGCTATTATCGCATTTGTAGAACAAAGTGGCGGTACTTTGGAAGATGCAATCATTATGGCTGACGACGCTTATTACCAATTATGATGCAACTCTTTTAAAAAATATTATGTATGTATAAAGCATTGTGTTTCAGTAATACAACTATTTGCTTGCCATATAGAAGACTATCATTTTAATACAAACAATAAATATTTTGAATGTAAAATTTGTAGTTTTCATAAAAAAACGTACCTTTGCACCGCAATTAAGGCTGGTTCCGTAGCTCAGCTGGATAGAGCAACGCCCTTCTAAGGCGTGGGTCTTGCGTTCGAATCGCAACGGAATCACAACGAAAAGGCAAGCAGTCGATAAAAACTGCTTGCCTTTCGTCGTTTTATAATCTTAATGAATTTTCTTCCCGATAAACCGCTATCATCCCGTCAACATCTTTGTTTACGTAAAATAACACTTGTTACTACTCTCGTAAAAAGCTCAAAAAAGGTAAAAAGGTTTTGCTCCTACGTTATAGGCTGCTAACTTTGGAATATCAACTTTTAAAATAATAAAAGCATATGAAAAAATTAATCTTATCTCTTGCACTATGTTGTGCAGCTACTAATTTCTTTGCGCAGAATGCTGACCCTGCACAATTGGTCAACGAAGGTAAAGCCGCACTTGAGGCTAAAAATTATCAAGAAGCATTCACAAAATTCAGTACTTATCTGACACAGACCAACAACCAAGATTCTGTAATCGCTTTTAACTGCGGTGTTTGCGCCGATAAAATTAAGAAACCGGCGGACGCTTTGAAATATTTCGATATAGCCGTACAGAAAAAGTATAACTTGGCCAATGCTTATATCGGTAAAGCCGGTGCATTGAAGGATTTGAAGAAGAATGATGAATATGTAGCTACTCTGAAAGAAGGTCTGGAAGCAGTTCCCGGAAATAAAACATTGACCAAGCTGTATGCCACTTACTATGTAAATCAAGGTATTTTGGCACAAAGAGCCAAGAAAAACAGTGCCGCAGAAGAAGCTTTCAAACAAGCGGTTTCTATTCAGCCCGACAATGTAAACGCACTCAATAGCTTAGGCTCATTATACTACAATCAAGGCGCAACTCTGCTGAAAACAGATGCAGATAAAGCAAAAGAGGAATTTAAACAAGCCAAGGAATACTTGGATAAACTGATTCCGTTATTGTCTGCCGACAAACCGGCTCAAAAGAAAATGAAAGACAATGCAAATACAATGTTGAATTTCATCAATTCTCAATTACAGTAAATATTTTCAAGAAGATAGCAAAAGAGAGGCAGGTACTGAATTACCTGCCTCTCTCTTTATTCTACCACTTGTATTATTTGGCCTTTCTCAATACCACTGCCGTACGTGCCGGAATATAGAGCTTCAGCCACTCCTTCTTTTCTTTCTTATACAGAGGGTCCGATAGAGTGAAATGCTTCACTGTATCATCGGTAAGGCCGTTACCGCCATAATCCGGATTATCCGTATTTAATATAACCTCATAAGAACCTGCCGGAACCAAGAAGCCATAATCAGTGAAAGACTGTTTAGGATTGAAGTTGAATACAAATATCAAATCCTTACGCATATACGCCAATATCTGATCGCCGTCATTATGCCAGATTTCCTGAACCGGTGTAGCCTGGAAATTCTTCACGCTCTTGATGACTCCCAACATGGCGCAATCGAAATCACCCAGATAATGATATGCCAGATTCTTGTTATCTACCAAATCCCATTGACGGCGGGCATACTTGCACGACCAGCCGTTACCTTCACGAGGGAAGTCTATCCATTCGGGATGGCCGAATTCATTACCCATGAAATTAAGATAACCGCCATTAATAGTCGTCGCTGTCAGCAAACGTATCATTTTGTGCAAAGCGATGCCGCGATGTACCGTATAGTTTTCATCACCCTTCTGCATGTGCCAATACATATCGGCGTCTATCAAGCGGAAAACAATGGTTTTGTCACCTACCAATGCTTGGTCGTGGCTTTCCGCATAAGATATTGTTTTTTCGTCCTGACGGCGATTGGTTACTTCCCAGAACATGCTGGACGGTTTCCAGTCTTCATCTATCTTTTCTTTGATAGTCTTAATCCAATAATCGGGAACATTCATAGCCATGCGATAATCAAACCCATAGCCGCCGTCCTCAAACTTGGCAGCCAGACCCGGCATTCCCGATACTTCCTCCGCAATGGTTATTGCTTTAGGATTAACTTGATGAATCAAGCGGTTGGCAAGCGTCAGATAACAAATGGCGTTATCGTCCTGATGACCGTTGAAATAATCTCCATAATTACAGAATGCTTCACCTAAGCCGTGACTGTAATACAACATGGAAGTCACACCGTCAAAACGGAAGCCGTCGAAGTGATATTCTTCCATCCAGTACTTGCAGTTGGACAGTAAGAAATGAATTACTTCATTCTTGCCATAATCAAAGCAAAGTGAGTCCCATGCCGGATGTTCGCGACGGGCGCCCGGGTAGAAATATTGATTCGGATCACCGGCAAAGTTCCCCAAGCCTTCAACCTCGTTTTTCACTGCATGTGAATGAACAATATCCATGATAACGGCAATACCCATGCTGTGGGCTGTATCAATCAATTCTTTCAGTTCTTCCGGAGTACCGAAACGGGAAGAAGCCGCAAAGAAACTGGAAACATGATAGCCGAAACTTCCGTAATACGGATGTTCCTGAATCGCCATAATCTGAATACAATTATATCCGTCCTTGGCAATGCGCGGAAGAATCTTTTCCTGAAACTCTTTGTAGCTGCCTACTTTTTCCTCCTGTTGTGCCATACCGATGTGGCATTCGTAAATCAACAACGGGTCGGTAGCGGCCTTGAAGCTCTTTTTTTTCATCTTGTACGGTTTCTCCGGAGACCATACTTGCGCGCTGAATATCTTGGTTTGCTCATCTTGAACAACCCGATTGGCCCATGCCGGAATGCGTTCGCCGCAACCGCCGTCCCAATACACCATCAACTTATATAAGTCGCCGTGTTTCATGGCGTCGGCGGGGAGCTTTATTTCCCAGTTGCCGTTCGCCTTACGTTTCAGGCTGTATTTTTTCTCTTCTTTCCAATCGTTGAATGTGCCAATCAGGAAAATTTGGGTGGCATTAGGCGCCCATTCGCGAAACACCCAGCCGTCATCTGTGCGATGTAAACCAAAATAAAGATAGCCGGATGCAAAATCCGATAATGTCTGCTTTCCCTTGTTGGTCAACTCAGCCTCTTTTTCAGCGGCATGTTTATGGCGTCCGTTTATGGCATCTGCATAAGGTTCCAGCCAAGGATCGTTTTTAATCAAATTCAATGTTTCCATAGAGGATTAATTTTGGATATTTGATATTATGCTTTAACTTTCACAATTACTTTTTTCACGCCGTCCGGAGTGATACCGGGAGCATGTCCGTCTTGTGGGAAGAAAATGGCAAACATACCAGGTTTTACTTCGATATAGCTTTCCGCCAGACCGGCAAAGAAAGTAATATCCTTTTCCGCGTTGTAAGGAGCATCGGCCGGAACGCAGTCTTTGGCAGCGGTATACCCCATTAATTCGGTTCCTGATAGAGGTATCTGGATGTCAATAAAGTCTCTGTGAGTTTCCAGCTTGGCATCTTCTTTTGCTTTCGGTTTGGTTTGCGCTACATTTACAAGCAAATCTTTACCTTTGAGCTCGGTTTTTCCCACTTCCAAAGCGTTTAAGTCGTGCGATTTCAAAAACTCGATGGCCTGTGCGAATAAAGGATTCAGCGAAGCGTATTTCTCTATGTTTTCAAGTCTGTCTACTACCATAATTCAAATATTTTTTAGTTAGTTATAAATAGGTAATTATTATTCAAAGTCGTCTATTGTGTAATTCACAAAGTCGGAAAAACGTTTCATCTGCTTGAAGACGTCATCTGTACGCTCCAGAAAGTCGGGAGCCAGAAAGAAGTTGTCAGGCTGATAACAAGTAACGGTGTATTCCTTACATTGCAGATACTTCAGGTATGGATAATCTTTTGGGAAACCTTTCGGGGCCGTCTTTAGAAAATTCTCTCCGATAACGGGAAAGTATTGCTTGAAAGCAGGATCCTCGACAATCCCCCGAAATTCATCCATATTATCATAAACAGCCTGTCTCAGGGCTTTCAGCAAGGGAGAGGGCGGACAATAGCTGCCACCCGCCAAGAGGCAGTTTCCCGGTTGCAGATGAACATAGTATCCGCAGTGGTCTGATTTCTTCCCTTTGGCATTGATGTAGCCGCCGAAATGATTTTTATAAGGCGTTTTGTCTTCCGTAAAGCGTGTATCCCGGTAGATGCGGTATGTGCAGTCCCTGGCTTCGATGCCACGAACACTTTCGTCAAACAATGAGATACGGGAGATAATAACTGTCAGCAGGTTCTCAAACTCGTTCCGGGCATTTTCATACTGTTCCCGGTGAGCATTGAACCATTCACGATTGTTGTTGGCGGATAGTTCTTTCAGAAATTGAAATATAACAGGGATGTTCATATCATATAAATCCTTATTTCTGCCAAATTTACGGATAATATTTCTAACATGCTACAAACAGACGTAAAAAAAAGCATCGGCTCTGGTAAACCGATGCTCCTTACACATTTATCAATCAAACAGACGCTTCTGTTTTTGATGTACTTACTTATCACAAGCGGGTACGTCTCTTTTAATTAATCTTATATCTAATACTATGAAAAACACATTTATATAACATTACACTTTCAGATTTTGTTCATGGGGGTAAGCATATCTTTAGCAATTGTTATATCTTTGCACGAAAATATGTGAAATATGAAAGAGTATAAATACGACGAAGAAAGCGTTAACGCTCTGATAGAGTGGACTAAAACGGCGTCATTCCCCGAACAGGTCATGCTAAGCGAAGCGGAGAATATATTTGATGTGAAAAGGTATGTACAGGCCAATCTGAGCGATATAGCCGCTCATTATCCGGATGAATTCTATAATCCGGCCATCACCCGCCTGTATCAATTAAAGGATAAGATGGAAGGTAAAGATAATGCAGAGTGATTGGGTTCACCCTGCATTATCTATCTTTTATAGTTTTATTTTGAGAATCTTGCCGCTGCATCCCTCTACGGATACTTCCGTTGCCTTATAGGGCAATAGGCTTATTTTTTCTTCCTTACCGGTCAATAAGTCCACGGCCTGATATTGGTCCATCTGCGGTATTTGCAGAAAATCGAAAGCATGGGAAGGAATATTGATTGCAAGGTCGGCCGATATATGGTCGAAGTTCACGACAAACAGCAATAAATCCCGTCCGAACTTACGCAGGAAAGTATATTGCCTATGTTCGTTGAAGCGCCAGCCGTTGACGTTGGCATACATCAAATCAAAAAAGTCTCCTTGCGCAATCGCCTTTTCCTCGTTGCATAACGTCAATATGCGTTGATAGACACTATACAAATGTTTCTGATTTTCCGTCAGCATCTTCCCGTCGAATTTCCCGCCATTGCGCCAGCGACGGATAGTATCTACACTCCAATAATCAAAGATAGTGGTACGTCCGTCCCTGCCGCTGAATCCTTCGCTATCCATACCCAGTTCGCCGAACTCCTGTCCGAAATAAATCATCATGGGATTTACATTCATACAAGCCGATACGATAAGGGCGGGAATAGCCTTGCGCGGATTACTCGCAAAGAAATCGGAAGCGATACGCTGCTCATCATGGTTTTCCAGGAAATTCAACATCCGTTTTTCTATTCCACCCAGACTTTGCCATGCCCGTGTAATGGCGGTAGCGGACTCGTTGCCGCAAACTATCGCGCGGAGCGTGTCATATAATCCCACTTTGTCATAGAGATAATCAAATTTTCCGCGAAACAGATAGTTGCCGTATTCTTTCGGATTGTATACCTCGGCGATAAAGAGTAGGGCGGGGTACTTGGCCTTTACCTGCGGAATAGCCCATTCCCAAAACTCAACGGGAACCATTTCCGCCATATCGCAGCGGAAGCCGTCGATATTCTTATCCGCCCAAAACAGCAGAATGTCCAGCATTTTGGTCCATGTATCGGGAACGGGATTGAAATGACAGGTACCGCCATTCTGATAATCCACGCCATAATTTAGTTTGACCGTTTCGTACCAGTCGTTGATGTTAGGATACGCATCGAAACGGTTGTTACCCGTAGCCTTGGCGGGAAACTCTTTATAAGGTTCGGCGGCAGCGCCTTTCATGTCGAATTGTCCATGCAGTTCCGACTGCGGAATATAATAGAAGTTATTATAAGGACTGAACGCATAGTTCGTATCATCGTTTGCTCCCAACTGGGAAGTACCGTCCGGCTGCATATCCGAATGGTATTGACGTGCCACATGATTGGGTACGAAATCTATGATTACCTTCAGTCCGCTGCGATGCGTACGTTGCACCAGATTTTCAAATTCCTTCATACGTTCGGGAACATCTTTCGCCAAATCAGGGTCTACATCATAATAGTCCTTTATGGCGTAGGGCGAACCGGCCTTACCCTTTACGATAGCCGGATGGTCGGGCTGGATATTATAGCGACGGTAATCCGTTTGCGTTGCGTGTTCAATGATACCTGTATACCAAATGTGGGTAGCACCCAGTTTTTTGATTTCTCCTAATGCCTTGGCGGTGAAATCCGCCATCTTGCCGCATCCGTTTTCGGCGATACTGCCGTTATTGATGCAGTGGTTATTGTTGTTTCCGAATAATCGGGTAAACACTTGATAAATAATCAGTTTTTTTTCGTCGCTCATTGCTTGTTATTTAGAGAATGGTTATTTTTATTCTTTCCATATGGTGCCTTTTTCTATTTGCAGGCGTTCAAGTATGTCGTTGGTGGCATTGTATCCCTGCATAAATATCTCTTCCGCCTTTTCCAGCTCCCGGTTGCTGTAACCGTCCAGATTATAAGGCTCTATCAACAGGTCGGCTTTTTCCCGTTCGGGAAACGAGTTGGAGCGGAACATGAAGTTGTACGAACGCAAGGCTACACTTACGATATTCATTTTGTACTTAGGCGCCATTAAAGGGCTGACATTGATTGCCACAACCTTTTCGCATACCCGCCGAATGGTAGTTACAGGCAGGTTCATCAGCAAGCCGCCGTCCACGTAATACGTCTCGTCTATCTTTACGGGCGCAAACAGTACAGGCATACAGCAAGATGCGGCTACACGCTCCGCGATATCCCCTTTATGAAAATGCGCAAGACGCCCGTGGTCCAAATCCGTAGCGGTGATAATCAACGGCAATTTCAGCTCTTCCAGCTTTTTCGCCTTCAGGTTGCTTTTCAGGAAGTCTTTGAATTCACTAAGCTCAAACAAGCCCACTTTGGGAATAACCAGTTTCGTTAAATCCTGGAATTTATGCCCGGCAAAATAATCCAATACTTTATGGGGCTCGTTACCGTCCGCATAAAAAACACCGGCCAGCGCACCTGCGCTGACACCGGAAATTATGTCGGGCTTAATATCGTGTTCCAATAAAGCCTGCATGGCTCCTAAATGGGCAAAACCCTTAATGAAACCGCCGCTCAGGGCATAACCGATAGAATATTTGTTTGAGAACCAGTTGTTCGTTACTACTTCCATGTTGTTAAAATCTACTGTTTTTGTTCGGTACGAAATTAGTTATTTTATCGTAGTAAGAAAGGAAAATAGTAGAAAAATGTTCATTTATTATAGTATCCACGGGAATTTGAAACACGTTTCATCAAACAATGCATAGTCGGCCGTACCGTTTACCGCAAAGGTTTTGATGCTGCGCGCCTCTTTCAGCAATTCACGCGCCAGCTTTATGGTAGACCCCGTTTTTATGCGGTCGTCCACCAGTAAAATGCTCTTTCCCTTGAAATCAAAATCAACGGGAGCCAGCAATTGCGGAGTATCGTATTTAGGATGTTGGTATTCGTCCCTCAAATTGATGCGCAGCAGGTGCACTTCTTTTTGTAAACGCTGATTGATGATGCCGGCCGGAACAATACCGCCATTGGCAATAGCTACAATCATATCAAAATTATCGTGGAACTCGATCGTGCGGAAACGCTCCAGCACTTCTTCCATTGTTTTTGCCATAAGTAATGCGGTTTATATTTTTATCAACTCGTAATTCATTGTTCCCAAGCCTATTTTTTCGGCATGACGCAATCCGGCAAGCCAGTCCGTATCGGGATGTATCATGTGGAATTTGTCGCAGCCGCACAAGTCTTCGTGCTCGTGTTTCTTGGCAAGCACATTATCGCTGTGCAGTACGGGAGCCTGAATCACCAAATCCGCGCAAGCCTTATCCAGCGCTACGGGGTCTGCCGACGCCGCATGCCGAGGTCGGGAATGATGGCGGCATCATTATGGTTCCAGCAATCGCATTCCGGCGATACGTTCATAATGAAACTGATGTGGAAGTGCGGCTTGTCTTTCAGTACGGCAACGGAATATTCCGCTATTTTGTAGTTCAGACGTTCGGACGTATCCCAGTCGCTTACTACGGCAGCGTCATGCTGGCATAGGGCTACGCATTGTCCGCATCCCACACATTTTGCATAGTCTATTTCCGCTTTACGTCCGGCGTTCAGATGTATGGCGTCATGGGCGCAATGCTTTACGCATATATTGCATCCGATGCAGTTTTCGATATCCACCTTGGGCTGAGATGAAGCGTGCAATTCCAGTTTACCGCCTACGCTGGCGCATCCCATTCCAAGATTTTTCAGAGCGCCGCCAAATCCGGCCTGCTCATGTCCTTTAAAGTGATTCATGCTGATAATGATATCGGCATCGGCAATGGCGGTACCTATCTTGGGAGCAGGGCAGTATTCCCCGTCTATCGGTATTTCCCTGTAATCCGTACCCTTCAGCCCGTCGGCAATAATCACCTGACATTGGGCGGATATAGGATTGAAACCGTTCTCCATGGCGCTCTGCAAATGGTCTACCGCATTGGAGCGACGTCCGGAATACAACGTATTGCAATCCGTCAGAAAAGGTTTGGCTCCGAAACTGCGGAGCAGGTTGGCCATGCGTGCGGCATAATTAGGACGGATATACGCCAAATTACCCGGTTCTCCGAAATGTATCTTGATAGCGGTAAAACTGTCTTTCAAAGGAAGTTGTCCGATGCCTGCACGTTTAAGCAGACGTTCCATCTTGTCTAAAAGATTAGAGGTGGGAGAGGTGCGTAAGTCTGAAAAATATACTTTGGCTTTTTCCATATATATACCTATATTAATTTAGTGATTATTTCTGCAAAATTAACAGATAAAATTAAATAATGATAGGGACATGGCAGAAAAAAAGAGATAGCCTTATAAAAATCAGACAGAATGAAAACCCGATTATCAACTTTTGTTTGAAGTTATGAAGATAATTTATCAATTTTCCTTTGGAAATATAAAAATAATTACCAACTTTACCCCCTGAATCTTCTACTGCCCAATAAAAAGACGGTAAGAAAAGCACAATAACATGCTACCTGTATGCAAACAAACAGCTATTGCCGTGTTACATGATATTCTTTTGGATGATACCCTGCAACCAGCACACTACCTTTTCCCAAGGGGAGAGAGGCAAATATCGTACCGTCCGCTACCGGGCATATACCGGCAATCTGCAAACCGCCGTACATCATAATGAACATAAAGACAAGAACCATGAGACGGGGAGCAGTCTGTTGCGGGCTGCTTTTCATCCTGCTTTCCTACGGTTATGCAGGGCAACGGACAGAAACGGACATCTCCGGCAGGCCATTCATGCTCTATTTCCGTTTCGACAAGGCAATGGTAGATAGCGGATATCTGGATAATGGCCGGACGCTGCACCATTTGGAAGAAATCCTTGCCGACTGCCGGCTGTGCGAACGAATCGATTCCATAAACATCCTTTCTTTCGCCTCTCCCGATGGTGACCATAGTTATAACGAACGGCTCACACACCGACGTTCGATAGCAGTAAAAGGCTATTTGGTATGGAAATATCCGCACCTTGACCAGTACCGTATTCATTCTCGCCCGCAAGGAGAGAACTGGCGGGAACTGCGTCGGCTGATTGTTGCCGACGAGCACCTGCCCAACCGGGAAGAAGTGCTGCAAATACTCGACCGTCACAAAGATACCGAGAATTGCAAGATACTATTGAAGAAGTTGAATGGGGGAATTCCTTATAGCTATATCTACAACCGGATGTTACGTTACCTACGCAATGCCGCTGTATGTATGATATGGATAAAACCCGACAGCATGCCAACAAACAAGGTAGCAAAGATATCCCGGCAACGGCAACTTCATGTATCAGCCGAGGGATACAAAACCGGATACGAATACAGAACACCATATCCGCAGAAACTGCCGGAAGCCACATTCCACCGCCATCCACTGTTTGCCCTGAAAACTAATATGCTGTTCGACGCCATACTGATACCTAATATAGAAATAGAAGTACCGATAGGCAAACGCTGGTCAGTGAATGGAGAATACATGTTCCCATGGTGGCTACTCAAAAGTAACCGGTACTGCCTTGAAATCCTTTCGGGAGGCTTGGAAGGAAGATATTGGCTGGGGAGCGCTCAGAACCGGGAACAGCGTGAAGTACTGACCGGACATTTCGTCGGACTATATGCCGGTGGTGGCGAATACGACCTTCAATGGAAAGAGGGCGGCTATCAGGGCGAATTCTTCATTGCGGCAGGCCTTAGCTACGGCTGGGCAACTCGTATCACCCGAAACCTCCACCTGGAATTCAATATCGGAATAGGCTTGTTACGTACGAATTATCGGCACTACCACGCCCAGGACAACTATCGTACCCTGATGTGGCAGGAAAACGGAAACTATACATGGTTTGGTCCTACAAAAGCCAAAATCTCACTGGTATGGTTATTGAACCGCAAAATGAAGAAAGGAGGCGTGGAATGAAGTGCGGGAAGAAATTGATAAACAACGGACAGACTGTACCGGCATTTATCAGGATGCGGAAGTGGATATTTCTGTATCTGCTGTTTCTCCTGGCAGGTTGTGAACGCCGTGAACTCACTTATTATAATACGGCTGAAATTATCCTGACCGTCGATTGGAGCCAGTCCGGGCTGAACAATTCAGAAGAAGCGGCATACGGCGCTAGCGCCATATTCTATCCGGTAGATGGGGGAGAGCCCAAAATTTTCCTGTTGGGCAATTACTCGCAGGAAACCGTGCGGTTACAGCAAGGAGTTTATAATGTAATCGTTTTTAATCGCTCCTTTACGGATTTCAGCAATATCGCTTTCCGTGGTGGTGACAGGTATGAAACGTTGGAAGCCTACAACAAAAAGACGGAAACACGGACAGCGGGAAAGAAAGGCGTACATACCGTCATTGCCCCTCCCGAAAAACTGGCAGCGGCAACGGCGACCGACTTTGCCGTGACACAAGATATGCTCGGCAACTACACACGGACAACCACCACTGGCAAAGCGGCATACCAAACTGCGGCAGACGACGAAAACCATACTCTGCACCTCATTCCGCAGAAACGCACTTCCGAAGTAGTAACGTTAATCCGCGTGAAAGGACTGAACAATATCCGTTCCGCCATCTGCCGACTGGACGGTATATCGGAATCTGTGTTTCTTGCTACGGGAGAGGTGTCGGCACAGAGCATATCGCAGGAGTTTGCACTTACCAATCCGGTGTTCGATGAAAACTCATCCTGTAACGGAACACTTACAGGTACATTCAACGTGTTTGGTATAGACTTCTCCCAAAGCCACCAACTGCACATAGAAGCGCAGTTAGTAGACGGAAAAACGTTTTTTACAGGCGATTATGACAATGTGCAGATAACGGAGAAAGACAACGGTGAAGGTGTCGTTACTATCTATGTGGAAGCGACAACCGACAGGATACCCGATGTAGAACCTGACGGCACATCCGGTTCAGGATTCGATGTAGATGTAGACGGCTGGGGAAACGAAGTGGATACCGATGTACCGCTGCAATGATACACCAGCGAATAAGCAATGAAGATTAGATATAGCAGATTATTAAAAATAAACCGTAATTAAAAAATTAGAGAAATGAGAACTATCAATGTTACAACGGTATTGCTTGTTGCCTTACAGATAATGGGTTGCTCGCAGAATGAAGTGACGGAAGTCAGTCCGGATATACATCCGCAAATGACATTCGGAGTATACACCGGAACCTCCACCCGCGGGGTAGACACGGACAACACCAGTATACTGGAAAGCCCGGATGCTTCCGATAAATACGGCGGCTTCGGCATTATGGGATACTTTACCGGAAGCCAGAAGTGGGAGGATGCCAAAGCAACCACCGCCCCAGGCTTCATGCACAACCAAAAGGTTGCATGGAATAGTAGTGAAAACGCATGGACTTACAGCCCTACCAAGTACTGGCCCAACAACAAGAACGACAAGATTTCTTTCTTTGCCTACGCACCGTATGAAAGCGCATGGCAGAGTGGAACGAAAGCAGGCGTCATAGTATGCGATGCCACAACAAAAGGTATTCCTTATATTACTTTCACACTCAAAGAGGGAGACGATCTTCCCAAGATGGTAGACCTCGTGGTTGCCGATAAGACCGATCAGCAATACACTGACGCCAATGGCGGTAAAGTGAGTTTCCAGTTCAACCATACGCTTGCCCGTGTTTCCTTCAAGGCCAAATTGGGTGATGGCGAATTCACCGGTATGGACGGAGACGAAAGTTTCGTCTACATTACCGAGATGTGGATTGTAGGACGAAATCATGGCACAACGGCAGCAGACGGTAATATGTCGCTACTCAACGCTTCAGCGCCCAGCAACAGTAACTCCAGGTTCTATACCACTGCAACATGGAAGGAACTGCACTGGAACTACGATAATGCCGTTATTCCCGAGAAAGATTTCAGCCTGAAAGCCATGCTGAAAACAACAGACGGCAGCATTACGGAATCGAATCCTACCGATGGACATGACAAGACGATTTCAGGAGTAAAGATCACCGAAGCGTCGCAAACCAATCCGGTTTCCCTATTCCCCGACAAACAGCATCTCTACCTGATTCCCATAGGCGACACGAATGTCAATCCGGATAGCGGAAGCGGTTGTGCCGACGGAGATATTCAGATAGGTTTCCACTATGATATCGTGAGCAAGGACAAAACAAACAGCAACCAATATATTGCCAGCCATGCCGAATCGGTAATCAAACTCCCCGTAGGACACTTGAAACGTCAGAAAACATATCAATACACGCTTACTATCAATCTGCACGCTATTACCATTAATGAGGTTAAGGTAGATACATGGGGCACTGAAGTAACGGAATCTCCGGTAGAATAATCCCACCCGTTTCCCTGTGAAGAAACGGATATAATGAAAGGCCGGACGAGGTTGAATGTTCCTTCTCCGGTCACCAGCAAAGAAAAGACATCATACGGAACGAGAGGCATAAACAGAAGAAAGCGAGAAGCATAAACGAAAGAAAACAAGAAGCATGAACGGAAAAACAAGATATATCGGAATAAGAAAACTGCGTAGTTGGCTGCTTGCAGTACCTTTGTTGCTGGGAGCTTGTTCCGGAGAGGACGTTACGGACGGTTTACCGCAAGGCAACACTCCCATAGACTTCGATAGCGGTACGCCGGAAACTAAGGCGATAGCAGGATATGCCACCGATACCGATCCGGTAAACATAGGCGTCTTCGCCTACCTCACACGCGGAAATTTCGACGAAAGCACCGCAACGCCTAATTGCATGTACAACCAGCTCGTTAGCAGGCAAACAGACGGCAGTTGGTATTATACCCCCGTCAAATACTGGCCTAACAGCCAGGTAACGGAACGAATCAGCTTCTTTGCATATGCCCCTTATACCGATGGAACGGGCGGCAACCTCTCTTTTCAAGGCAAAGAAACGGCAAGTGGATTTCCGATATTGAGCTATACCGTACCCCAGACAGAGAGCCGGCAGATAGATTTGCTCGCAGCGCCTCCGGTGATGAACCGGAATAGCGGCAATATAAGCTTCATACTGTACCATACCCTGACTAAAATCAATATTTACATAAAAAGCAAGGACGATACAACCGGAAAGTCAGTAACAGCATTCTCCATTACAGGAATGAAAAGCGGCATACTGACCTACCGTACCGCCACCACCGGCAACGTTAAAGGCTGGCAATGGAGCTATCCGCAGTCCGGCGAACTGGCTACCTTTACCGCCGACGCAACGAATTTCCCCGTATCCGATACCGTTGCGGAAGAAAAGAAACTGCTTGCCACCTTCTTCCTGCTTCCCAATGCAACGGGCAGTGAGTTCAGCATCACTTACCAATACACGGAGAAAGATAAGAACAACAATACGACCGTCCAAAGCATTAAAATGGAACATCAGGCCTTTCCATCTACCGATAACTGGCTTCCGGGAACTTCGGTAGGCTACACTATCGGCATTGCAAGAAAAGCCATTTCGGTAACACCGGAAGATAGCGCCGTGTTGTGGGAAGACGATACCGCCACCGAAATCGTAACCGGAACAGAAGGTTGAACGAAAAGCCGATTGTTCCGGCAGATAAGTAGAAACTTTCCTAAAAAGCATTGATATTGAAACAAGAAACTATTAAAAGGTATATGAAATCATTCACCGCCATAATCTTTTGGAGCATTCTATTGGTTTGCAGCGCATGTACCGATGACAACGATACGGACACCGGCAAAGGTACGAACTATCCCGACGGCATACCCCTTACCGTACGTACCACGACTATCGGCTTCGAGGTTCCCTCCGGTTCCGGACAGCCTTCCACACGTGCTTCGGCAGCAGATAAGCATCTTCATCCCGAATTCGTCGACAACGACAAGATTGGCATATTCGCTGTAAAAGACGGAGTGATACTGAACGACATCGACAATGTACCATTCGCATATAAGGTATCGGACAATAGTTGGAACCTGGTAGAGGGTGGTAAAACCCTCTATTGGTATAGTGGAGTAAGCTACATCGCCTACTATCCGTACAAAGAAAATATCGCGATAGACCCCTCGCTAAGTACGGACGATATTACTGCCTCGCTGGCAAAGAACGAAAAATTGCAGCCGGCAAAAGACCAGTCCTCAGTGCAAGAGTATGCCGCCAGCGACCTAATGATTGCTACCGGTACACCAGACACCTCCAATCCTTCCCAAATTGTATTGAACTTGCAGTTCAAGCATCAGTTTACCCTATTGGTAGTGCATCCACAGGCATACATAGGTTGCTATGCGCCCAAAGATGCAGGTTTCGTGTATCACCAAGAATCCAGAATCTTGGATACGGACTCACTGGCAAGGAGTGTAAGCCTGAACGGTGTTACCCCTTGCCAAGTCGATTCCATGAGATATTGCGCCATCGTCCTGCCGCAAGAAAACTCAAAGATTTCCGGCAACTATACAACCACCCACGGCATAAGCAATGAGCGGAAAAAGATAAATTATTCCGGTAGTTCCACCGCTTTTGCCCCCGGCAAGTGCTATACTCTGAAAGTAATCAGCCCTATACCCGGCAGGGGGAGTACGGAGCGTAAACTTTATCCCGGTGATTTCGTGTTTCAGAATGAAACCGAGAAACGAATAGAAGTACATCCCGGAAACAGTTCGTTGGACGAAAACGGGAAAATATACGATTATCAAAATGCAATAGGAATGGTTATTACCTGCTCTCCCGACAGAATGACGGATTCGGAATGCAACGCAGAAGGTTGGAACCATGCCTATGTAATGGGATTGAAGAATTTAGGAGTTGCATTGTGGGGAGTCAACAATCAAATGGCGGAAGATATCCCAGCAATGACACAGTATGATAAAATCGAGGATAACATGAACGGTTTTTCTGAAACGCGACAGCTATTATTAGGTAAAGCCGGTCTTGCTACTAATTATGTTTCTACTACTATTGCAAGCCAGCGAAAGAAGGAAGCAGTACCTGAAGGAATCAAACGCAGTCCGTGGTTCCTCCCGAGCATCGGTCAATGGTTCAATATGTTGGAGAATATCGGTGGGAGGTCTCCAAGAGATTTTGGAGACAATACGGCTTTTGGTTTGAATGATTTGAACTGGGGGCAAGAAACATTGGATAAACTGACGGAGCAGCTATCAAAAGTCGGTAGCTCATTACCTGCATTCAAGGACGATTTTCGGCTCGGTTTCAGTTGTAGTTCCCAATACAATGAAACAAGGAGCTGGATGCTACTTTGGCACATTGGCGACCCCGACTATCCCACTTGGGATAGGGTCTGCCTACAAGGATTCAGCAAAAGTTCAGGTTGGAACGTACGCTTGTTCTTCGCATTCTAATCATCAGAAAAGAAATGGCATAAAGGCCCGTTTCCATGCCCTATACGGTGGTCTTTACCATGCACGATAGCCTTACTTATATAGGCTTTAGCCCAGCAGACAGCTTCTTCAAGCCCGTAATAATTAGCAACAAAAGTAGCGATAGCTGAAGAAAGCGTACATCCCGTTCCGTGTAAATTGTGGCTTTCCACTTTTTGCTGTCCGAACAAGCTGATGTTACCGTTATCGTATAGTACATCGCACATTTCATCTCCGGATAAATGACCGCCTTTTACCAATACGGCGCAGTGATAACGGCTTGCCAAAAGATAGGCAGCTCGTTTCATCTCCTCCACATCCGTTATGGAATGCGACAAAAGCAGGGAAGCTTCGCTCAAATTAGGGGTTATCAGGGAACAAAGCGGAAAAAGCTCTTCCTGAATAACGCGTACCGTATCTTCCGTCATCAACCGACGTCCACTGGTAGATACCATAACAGGGTCATAAACGATGAAGCCGGGACGGTATTTTTGCATACACTCCGCAATGGCGTGCACAATCTCAGCATTATGAACCATACCTATCTTAACAGCGGCAGGCTGTAAATCGTCCATTACAGACTCTGTTTGGGCACGGACAATATCTGCCGGAACGGGGTAGACCGCCTGAACTCCCATTGTATTTTGTACGGTAACGGCAGTAACCACGGAAGCCGCATAACCTTTCAGTGCGGAAATCGTTTTGATATCTGCCTGTATACCTGCACCGCCGGAACAATCAGAACCGGCAATGGTAAGAATGATAGTTGGAGAAAACATACTGGTTATCGGAATTGAGTATTGATAAATTAAAGGACGGAAACGGAGCGGAGCAGAACTTTGAAGTGATTGACAAAGTCCGTTCCCTTCTGCTGCCAGACATCACCCAACAGAGCTACGCCGCCAAATCCCAAAGAACCTATTTCGGACAAACGGTTGGCCGTGACACCACCCAATGCTATTACTTTGGTATCGATAATACCCGCCTGTCGAGCTTTCCGCAAACAGTCAGAGGTAAAGGCGGCGGTATATCCCTCTTTGGAAATACTATTGTATATGGGGCTAAGAAAAACATAATCGCATGCACTCTTATATTTCGTCACTTCTGCCAATGAATGGCACGACCGACTGATATGCCCGATAAATCCTTCCGGGGCTATCGGGTTACGTCCATTCAGATGAATACCCTTTAACTTCCAGGAGGATGCCAGTTGGAAATGGTCGTGAACGACGATGCGTTCCAAATAGCCCGCCGGGAGCCGGAATAGGAGATTTTCCATTTCCTCATAAGACGCACCGGGTTTACGAAGATGAAGAATTTCGAGCCCGGCATCGAACAGTGAAGTGATTGCATCGGCTTCTCCTTCGAAAAAATCCGGCACGGTAATCGTTATTAGTTTCATACAGTTTAGAGAGTATTAATGTTGTCTACAATGAAAGAACGAACGATTGCATGGTTCTTAAATCCACAGTCCATAATTTCCCTGCCAAGACCTCGCCGTAGCCGCAAATGAGCTTCAGCGTTTCACTCGCTTCCACACTGCCTACGATGGCAGGGGTAACACCTACGACGGAGTTGTCGGGAGCGGGCATTTGCAATGTTGCGGTTTCGTCGGGAAACAAATCCCTGTATGTCTTGGGTCGCTCACCGTAACAGAATACGGAAACTTGTCCTTCAAATCCCTGAATAGCGCCGTACACATAAGGCTTGTTCAGCGAGCTGCAACTGTCGCTAATCAGATAACGGGTGGAGAAGTTATCGCATCCGTCTACAATGATGTCATATTCGGCAACCAGACGGCGGGCATTCTCCTGATTGAGACGGAAAGGATAGGCATGTACTTTTACATCACCGTTCAAAGCCTGCAATCTTTGGGCGGCACAGTGTACCTTAGGTTGTCCTACCTCGTTTTCCGTGTACAATATCTGGCGTTGCAGGTTGCTGATACCGACCGTGTCATCGTCCACCAAACCTATTGTACCTACCCCTGCACCTGCAAGATAGAGGGCGACAGGGGAACCAAGTCCGCCTGCGCCTACTATCAGAACTCTTGCCTTATGCAGTTTTTCCTGTCCGTCTTCTCCTATTTCGGGAAGAGAGGTTTGTCTACTGTATCGGGTCATGATGAGAATTATAAGTATAAAGAAAGAGGCTTAAACCCGTTTCAGGTCGAAACTGGCATCCCAGTCTTTCCATACGGGTTCGCGGCCTAAACTTTTTAAGGCTTTGTCCACTTCCACGGCTTTGCGTTCATCGCTGACGTGGAATTGCTCCAATGTCTGCGGATAGCTGTAATATCCGCCCGGTTCCGTCTTGCTTTCCGCGCTCATGGTGGTTACTCCCAGAGTAGCCATGTGATCGCGTATGAAAGCCGGTTCGCGGGTAGAATAGGATATATCCACATCATGGTCGAATATCCGCATGGCGAATGTAACTTGCGCCAGTTCTCGGTCGCTCATAATCACGTTGGGTTGGAAACCACCGTTTTCCGAGGGACGCATGCGCGGGAAGTTGACGCTATACTTTGTTTTCCAGTAATGTTTCTGGAGATAGCGCAAGTGGTATGCCATCATGCAAATATCGGTTCTCCACTCTTTCTCCAAACCGATAAGCACTCCCATACCGATGGAATGTACGCCCGCCTGTCCCATACGGTCAAAGCCGTTGACACGCCATTCGAATTTGGACTTCATGCCGCGCGGGTGATAGATGTTATAGTTTGCCTTATGGTAGGTTTCCTGAAAGCAGATAACGCCGTTCATGCCATGCTCTTTCAGCTCGGCATACTCTTCGGCTTTCAGGGGCATTACCTCAATCTTCAGGTTACTGAAATAAGGCTTTGCCAAATCGAGTGCGCGGGCGATATAGGGAACGCCGGCTTTGACGGGGTTTTCACCCGTAACCAGCAACAGGTTCTCAAAGGGAGCGAGCTTTTTGATAGCCTTGTATTCGTTCACAATTTCCTCTTCCGTCAATATGGTGCGGGGCATGGGATTACTGATATGGAAGCCGCAGTACACGCAGGAGTTGGTACAGGAGTTCGTAATATACAACGGCACAAACATGGAAATCGTTTTGCCGAAACGTTCCTCCGTATACTTTTTGCTTAAACGCGCCATCGTTTCCAGATAGGGGACGGCGGCCGGTGAGATGAGTGCCATAAAGTCCTCTACGTCACAATGTTCTTTGGAAAGGGCACGACGTACGTCCGCATCTGTTTTGGAGTGGATGCGGTCGGTCGTCTCTTCCCAGGATATTTTTTCTAATTCGTCTGAAAACATATAATTCTATTTTAAGAATCACTCTTTTTTCTTTAATTCTCTTGACAACCGCATCGCGCAGAAATTCGGCCCGCACATGGTGCAGTATTCTCCGTCGATATGGTGTCCCGCCCGGAAATAGGTCTGTGCGCGTTCCGGGTCGAGCGAAAGGTCGAACTGGTCTTTCCAACGGAACTCGTAACGTGCCTTGCTCAAGGCGTTGTCGCGTACTTGCGCGCCGGGATGCCCTTTGGCAAGGTCGGCGGCATGGGCGGCTATCTTATAGGTAATGACACCTACGCGTACATCTTCTTTGTCGGGCAATGCAAGGTGCTCTTTCGGAGTAACGTAGCACAGCATTGCCGTACCCAGCCAACCGATTTGAGCCGCACCGATGGCAGAAGTGATGTGGTCGTACCCCGGAGCAATATCCGTAACCAGCGGGCCGAGCGTGTAGAACGGCGCATTGTGGCACTTCTCTATCTGACGTTCCATATTCTCCTTAATCTTGTGCATGGGCACGTGTCCGGGGCCTTCGATGAAAGCCTGTACATTCTTGTCCCAGGCACGGAGCACAAGCTCGCCCATGGTATCGAGTTCGGCAAACTGCGCTTCGTCATTGGCATCGTACGTAGAACCGGGACGCAGGCCGTCGCCCAAGGAAACGGCTACATCGTATTGCGCCAATATATCGCAGATGTCATCGAAATGCTCGTACAGAAAGCTCTCCCGGTCGTGTACCAAGCACCATTTGCTCATGATGCTTCCGCCGCGGCTTACGATACCGCACAGACGTTTATCCGCCAGGTGTACGTTGTGGCGGCGGATACCCGCGTGTATGGTGAAGTAGTCCACGCCTTGCTCGCATTGTTCAATCAAGGTATCCCGATAGAGTTCCCAAGTGAGCTCCTCTACTTTGCCGTTCACCTTTTCCAATGCCTGATAGATGGGCACCGTGCCTACGGGAACCGGGCAGTTTCGGATAATCCATTCGCGCGTTTCGTGGATGTTTTCTCCGGTAGATAAATCCATTAAAGTGTCACCGCCCCATTTGCAGCTCCAAAGGGCCTTTTCCACTTCTTCGTCGATGCTTGAAGTGGTGGCGGAGTTACCGATGTTCGTATTGATTTTCACAAGGAAGTTACGGCCGATAATCATCGGTTCGGCTTCGGGATGATTGATATTGGCGGGAAGCAAAGCACGCCCTTCCGCTATTTCTTGGCGGACGAATTCGGGGGTGATATGCGTTTCTATTCCTAATTCGGCGCAATTCATGTTCTCGCGAATCGCCACATATTCCATTTCGGGAGTGATGATGCCTTGCTTGGCATAATACATCTGCGTGCAGCATTTGCCTTGTTTGGCGCGATAGGGTAATGAGATATGCTCAAAGCGCAGGTGGTCGAGCGACTTGTCGTCACGGCGCATACGGCCGTATTCCGAAGTAATCTCCGGCAACTGCTCCACATCGTCGCGACGCAAAATCCAGGGCTCGCGCAGACGGGGCAATCCTTTTTTAAGGTCAATCTCTATATCGGGGTCGCTGAACGGACCGCTGGTATCGTAAATATAAATATCCGGATTGGGAGTAATGACTTTTTCTTCTCCGACAAAAGTCGTACTGGGTACTTGCTCTACTTTGCGCATAGCCACGCGCAGTTCCGGATATATGTTTCCCGACAGGTATACCTTTTCCGAACGGGGAAATTTAATTCTTGGTTTCATAGCTTATTTAATAATGTGTTTTATTCATTGAGAAAGGCTGTAAGGGGAGAACTGGCCTCGGCAACAAAGTTATCGGCCTGCAATCCTAAACCGGCTTCATAAGCCATGCGTCCTGCTTCTACGGCTTGTTTGAAAGCCTCTGCCATGGCTACGGGATTGCCCGCTACGGCAATGGCCGTGTTGACCAGACAGGCGGAAGCGCCCATTTCCATTGCTTCGGCGGCATGGCTGGGAGCACCGATGCCGGCATCTACCACCACAGGTATGGTGGCCTGTTCGATGATAATCCGCAGGAAGTCGCGGGTCTGCAATCCTTTATTCGTACCGATAGGCGCACCCAGCGGCATGACGGTGGCGGCTCCGGCTTCTTCCAGACGTTTACAAAGCGTAGGGTCTGCCTGACAATAGGGAAGAACTATAAAGCCTAACTTTACCAGCTCTTCCGTAGCTTTCAGGGTTTCGGTGGAGTCGGGAAGAAGATAGCGCGGATCGGGGTGGATTTCCAGTTTCAGCCAGTTGGTTCCGAATGCTTCGCGTGCCATTTGCGCGGCAAATACGGCTTCTTCGGCATTGCGCACGCCGGAAGTGTTGGGCAGAAGCTGGATATGGGGATGACGGATATGCTTCAGCATATCATCTTCTTTATTCTCCAGCTCTATACGTTTCATGGCCACCGTCACCATTTCCGTGCCGGATGCCAGAATGGACTGCTCCATGATTTCATTGGAATTGAACTTTCCCGTTCCCAAAAACAGGCGGGAGTTGAATTCACGTCCCGCAATGATTAATTTTTCCATATCTTATTTATTTGTTAGTTCGGTGATAGTCTGTTTGATTGATTGCCGTAAGTATTCTCCGCATTTCTTCCACCGGATTATCCGCCCGCAGCACGGTACCCGAAAGGGCAATGCCCGTAACTCCTGTCTGCATGACAGACGGAATATCTGCGAAGGTAATTCCGCCGATAGCGACGATAGGCAGGTTAATGTTCTCCGCGCGCATTTGACGGATAATCTCTTTATATCCTTCCAAACCCAGAATAGGACTGAGCTTTTGTTTGGTGGTGGTATATCTGAACGGTCCGCAGCCGATGTAATTTACTCCGTCGAGCCAATGCTTCTTTACATCTTCGTATGTGTTGGCCGTACCGCCTATGATATATTCGTCTCCGAGTATGCGCCGCGCTTCGGCAACGGGCATATCATTCTTGCCGAGATGTACGCCGTCAGCACGGATTTCCCTGACCAGTTCCACATGGTCGTCGATAATGAATATTGCGCCGCAATCATTGCATAATTTTCGTATTTCCGTCGCTATGGGCAGTATTTCCTCTTTTCCGGCATCTTTCATGCGCAGTTGTATCCATCGGCAACCGCCTTCCAAAGCCATACGGGCCGAGTCGAGGTAGGAATACCTTTCGGTGTAATGTGTAATGAACTGAAGTGATTTCATAGGCTTATCCGCCGCAGGCAGCTTTTATTATAACGATAGATATTCCTTCGGACAGAGCATAATCCGTCCATTCCGCACGTGGAACCATGCGGTTATCGACAGCAACGGCGACGCCTTGCGCCGGCAGGGAAAGTTCATTTGTCAGTTGTAAAAGGGTAACGGCCTCGGTTTCCACTTCTTTGTTGTTGATTAATACTTTCATGTTTTGTTTCTGTTAAGTAAAACAATGGAAGTAAATACAAAGAAGTACCGTTAAGGTAAGTTCCAAGAAGAAAAAATATCCAATTCCTACGGCAGTACTAACTGCATCAGGTTCGAGGGTATAATCTCAGCCCGTCGGGGCACCCCTTTGTCTTTACGGTGGCAAAGGTAAAGGAAAATAAAATATAAAAAACAAAAGGAGAGGATTTTTTATCAAAGGGAAGCAAAATGAATAAAAAAGATGGGGATGTGCCAATCGAAATTTTGACACATCCCCACCGGAAGTAACTCCAAAAGGAATTTCTTTTATGGATTATGCAATGCCATGAGCCGTTGCACTGGCATCAATCTTCTTGATAAGCCCTTGCAGAACTGCACCCGGACCGCATTCCGTAAAGTCGGTAGCACCGTCGGCAACCATATTCTTGACTGTTTGAGTCCAGCGTACGGAAGCTGTCAGTTGAGCCACAAGATTCTTCTTGATTTCAGCCGGATCCGTGTGGGGAAGAGCGTCTACATTCTGATAGACAGGGCATTTCGGAGTATGGATTTCAGTAGCGTTGATAGCTGCTTCCAATTCGACCTTGGCAGGATTCATCAGCGGAGAGTGGAATGCACCGCCTACCTTTAAAGGCAAAGCGCGCTTCGCTCCGGCGGCTTTCATCAGTTCGCAAGCCTTGTTGATGCCTTCAATGGAACCTGAGATTACGATTTGTCCCGGACAGTTGTAATTGGCAGCCACGCAAACCTCGCCTTCCGCACTTACCTGTGCGCAGATTTCTTCCACTTTTTCGTCCGGCAAAGCAATGATGGCGGCCATAGTGGAAGGCTGCGCTTCACAAGCTTTCTGCATTGCCATGGCACGGGCATATACAAGTTTCAGACCGTCTTCAAAGCTCAACGCGCCGGCGGCAACCAATGCGGAAAACTCACCGAGTGAGTGACCGGCAGTCATTTCCGGTTTGAAATCATCGCCCATACAAAGCGCGGAAATTACCGAGTGAAGGAATACGGCAGGTTGCGTTACTTTGGTTTGGCGCAAATCTTCGTCCGTGCCGTTGAACATAATATCTGTAATACGATATCCGAGGATATCGTTTGCTTTTTCAAAAAGTTCTTTGGCTAAAGCCGAATTTTCGTACAAGTCTTTACCCATTCCTACGAACTGAGCACCTTGACCTGGAAATACAAATGCTTTCATATTTACTTATTTTTAGTGTTTAATTAAAAAAGTGGTGCAAAGGTATAGGTTTTTCTGATAACCACCGCACAAATGGACGTTTTTTGTGCAATGCACTATTTTTACATGTGGTTAGAATACAATATGTACCACTTTCGAAGGACAGGCAGGCAAGCGGTAAAATCCTTATAAATTAAGCAGTTTACAGTTATTGTATATCTTACAATTACTTATGCCGGGTATCCGCTTAAATTACATATTGTATTTTATACGATAACACAATAAGTTCATATTGTAAAATATATGATATGTATTTACCTGTAAAATAATGCTTTATAACATCATTAAAATATTCTTTTTCTTTATTGCAAATTAGAAAAACCTCATTATATTTGCAGCCGTTAAACATAAATATTATGCAAAACATGGAACATAACATGCCGTTGGCCAACAATCATATTTCCGTAGATTGTGTAGTGATCGGTTTTGACGGAGAGCAATTGAAAGTTCTGCTGATTAAACGGGCGGGAGAGGAAGAAGGTGAAATCTTTCATGACATGAAACTTCCCGGCAGTTTGATTTATATGGACGAGGATTTGGATGAAGCTGCCCAACGGGTACTGAACGAATTGACAGGTCTCAAAAATGTAAATCTGATGCAGTTCAAGGCATTCGGTTCCAAAAACCGCACCAAAGACCCTAAGGATGTACATTGGCTGGAACGGGCCATGCAGTCCAAAGTGGAGCGTATCGTAACCATCGCATACCTCTCGCTGGTAAAGATAGACCGTGCGCTGAATCGCGATTTGGACGATTATATGGCAAGTTGGGTGGCTTTGCCGGACATCAAAGCGCTGGCATTCGACCATAACCTTATCATCAAAGAGGCTATGACCTACATCCGCCAATATATAGAGTTTAATCCATCGTCATTGTTTGATTTGCTGCCGCGTAAATTTACGGCATCCCAGCTTCGTACCTTATACGAATTACTGTACGGCAAACAGATTGATGTGCGCAATTTCCATAAAAAGATAGCCCTCATGGAATATGTGGTTCCCTTGGAAGAAAAACAACAAGGCGTAGCCCACCGCGCTGCACGGTATTATCGGTTTGACAAGAAGATATATAATAAGGTGAGACGATGAAATCATAAATCATAAATTAAAAATCATAAATCTTCATCATGTATTTATTAGGTTATGACATCGGCAGCTCGTCCGTAAAAGCGAGTTTGGTAAACGCAGAAAGTGGTAAATGTGTCTCTTCTGCATTCTTTCCGAAAACAGAGGCGGAAATTATCGCCGTAAAACCGGGTTGGGCGGAACAAAATCCGGAAAACTGGTGGGAAAACTTAAAATTGGCTACGAAAGCCGTATTGGCAGATTCCCGTGTGGATGCGGCAGATATCAAAGCAATCGGTATCTCTTACCAGATGCATGGGCTTGTGTGCGTTGACAAAGACCAACATGTATTGCGCCCGGCAATCATCTGGTGTGATTCAAGAGCAGTGCCTTACGGACAAAAAGCTTTTGAAACGTTGGGAGAGGAAGTGTGCCTTTCTCATCTGTTGAACTCTCCGGGTAACTTCACGGCATCCAAACTTGCCTGGATAAAGGAAAACGAGCCTTTTGTCTATGAGAAGATATACAAGATTATGCTGCCCGGCGATTACATTGCCATGAAGTTGAGCGGTACAATCTGCACTACCGTATCAGGCTTGTCGGAAGGTATGTTCTGGGATTTCAAGAACAACCGGGTAGCGGACTTCCTGATGAAATATTATGGTTTTGACCATTCGCTGATAGCCGATATCAAACCGACTTTTTCCGAACAAGGACGTGTAAATGCTACGGCTGCACAGGAATTAGGTTTGAAAGAGGGTACGCCAATTACATACCGTGCCGGTGACCAGCCTAATAACGCATTGTCACTGAATGTATTCAATCCCGGTGAAATTGCATCTACCGCAGGAACATCCGGAGTAGTGTACGGTGTGAACGGTGAAGTGAATTATGACCCGAAATCACGTGTCAACACCTTTGCGCACGTCAATCACACCGCAGAACAAACCCGTTTGGGAGTTCTCTTGTGCATCAACGGTACGGGTATTCTCAACTCGTGGGTGAAACGCACCGTTGCTCCCGAAGGTATTTCTTACAACGACATGAATATTCTTGCGGCTCAAGCTCCCATCGGCAGTGCAGGTATCAGTATCCTGCCTTTTGGCAACGGTGCAGAGCGTATGCTGGAAAACAAGGAGATAGGTTGCTCCGTTCAGAGTGTCAACTTTAACCAGCATGGCAAGCAGCACATTATCCGTGCCGCACAGGAAGGAATCGTATTCTCCTTTAAATATGGTATCGATATTATGGAGCAAATGGGTATTCCGGTACAAAAAATCCATGCGGGCAAGGCTAATATGTTCCTCAGTCCGCTGTTCCGCGAAACACTGGCCGGCGTAACGGGAGCGGTAATCGAGCTTTATGATACCGACGGTTCGGTAGGTGCGGCCAAAGGCGCAGGTATAGGCGCGGGTATTTATAAAGACAATAACGAAGCTTTTGCAACATTGGAGAAACTGGAAATCATAGAGCCGAAGCAGTCCGACCGTCAGGCTTACGCAGATGCGTATGCACGTTGGAAACAATGTCTGGACATCAATATGAAATAGCAAACAGTTAAACAGTAAATATATTAATCCTTTAAAAACAATTAGAATTATGGCAACAAAAGAGTATTTTCCCGGTATAGGAAAAATTAAATTCGAAGGTAAAGAAAGTATGAATCCGATGGCATTCCGCTATTACGATGCAGAGAAAGTCATCATGGGTAAGAAAATGAAAGACTGGTTGAAGTTTGCCATGGCATGGTGGCACACACTCTGCGCAGAAGGCGGCGACCAGTTTGGCGGCGGCACAAAACAGTTCCCCTGGAATGGTGATGCCGACAAAGTACAGGCTGCCAAGAATAAAATGGACGCAGGTTTTGAATTCATGCAAAAGATGGGCATCGAATACTATTGTTTCCACGACGTAGACCTTTGCGAAGAAGCCGCTACCATTGAAGAATATGAAGCAAACTTGAAAGCTATCGTTGCTTACGCAAAGCAAAAACAGGCAGAAACCGGCATCAAACTGCTGTGGGGTACTGCCAACGTATTCAGCCACGCACGTTATATGAACGGTGCCGCTACCAATCCCGATTTCGACGTTGTAGCCCGCGCCGCCGTTCAAATTAAGAACGCTATCGACGCTACAATCGAATTAGGCGGTTCAAACTATGTATTCTGGGGCGGACGCGAAGGTTATATGTCTTTGCTGAACACCGACCAGAAACGTGAAAAGGAACACCTTGCGCAGATGTTGACTATCGCACGCGACTATGCCCGTGCACGTGGCTTCAAAGGCACGTTCCTGATTGAACCGAAACCGATGGAACCTACCAAGCATCAATATGATGTGGATACGGAAACTGTTATCGGCTTCCTGAAAGCTCACGGTTTGGATAAAGATTTCAAAGTGAATATCGAAGTAAACCACGCTACACTGGCAGGCCATACATTCGAACACGAACTTGCCGTTGCCGTAGATAACGGTATGTTGGGTTCTATCGACGCCAACCGTGGTGATTACCAGAACGGTTGGGATACAGACCAATTCCCTATCGACAACTACGAACTGACGCAAGCCATGATGCAAATCATCCGCAATGACGGTTTGGGTAACGGCGGTACTAATTTCGACGCTAAAACCCGTCGTAACTCTACCGACCTCGAAGATATCTTCATCGCTCACATTGCCGGTATGGATGCTATGGCACGTGCCTTGGAAAGCGCTGCCAAGTTGCTCGAAGAATCTCCTTATAAGAAAATGCTCGCTGACCGTTACGCTTCTTTCGACGGCGGTAAGGGTAAGGAATTCGAAGATGGCAAGCTGACTTTGGAAGATGTCGTGGCTTATGCGAAAGCTAACGGCGAGCCGAAGCAAACCAGCGGCAAGCAAGAATTGTACGAAGCAATCGTAAATATGTATTGCTGATAAATAGGGATTAGTGACGAGTGATTAGCGGTTAGTGATTAGTGATAATTGTTTATCACCCATCACTTATCATTAATCGCTCATCACTAATCCCTAATCACTAACTCCTAATCACTATTATCATGAATTATACAGAAAAAGGTAGCAAACTCTACCTCTTCTCTATCGTACTTGTGGCCGTCATTGGCGGTCTGCTTTTCGGTTATGATACCGCGGTTATCTCCGGTGCTGAAAAGGGACTGCAAGCTTTTTTTATGGGGGCCGATTTTGAATACACAGATGCAATACACGGCATTACATCATCCAGCGCACTGATAGGTTGTATCATCGGTAGTGCCGTCTCCGGTTTTTTTGCTTCCAGATTAGGGCGCAAGAACTCTCTCTTTTTGGCCGGTATCCTGTTCTTTTTATCGGCGCTGGGTTCATATTACCCGGAATTCCTGTTCTTCGAACACGGCGTTCCTTCCTATTCTCTTTTGGTAGCGTTCAACTTTTACCGGGTTTTGGGTGGTGTAGGCGTAGGACTGGCTTCTGCCATTTGTCCGATGTACATTGCCGAAATTGCTCCAAGTAACATTCGCGGAACATTGGTGTCATGGAACCAGTTTGCCATTATCTTCGGTCAGTTGGTGGTGTATTTCGTGAACTTCCTGATTTTGGGCAGTCATGCCAATCCTGTAATCGATTTGGTGAACGGAGTAAATCAGATAATGAACCCCGAAGCTGCTGCATGGACCACAGAAACTGGTTGGCGTTTGATGTTTGTCAGCGAGGCTGTTCCGGCGGGATTATTCGCATTGCTGGTATTGCTGGTTCCTGAAACGCCGCGTTACCTTGCCATGTGCGGCAGAGATGAAAAGGCTCTGAATGTATTGAGCCGAATCAACGGTTCGTCACAAGCCAAAGTAATTTTGGCCGAGATAAAAGCCACTACCGAAGAAAAGACGGAAAAACTATTTACGTACGGTTGGATGGTTATCTTCATCGGCATCATGTTGAGCGTATTCCAACAGGCTGTCGGTATCAATGCCGTACTGTATTTTGCCCCGCGTATATTCGATACAATGGGGATGGCTAATCCTATGGTGCAGACAGTGCTCATGGGTGTCGTGAATATCCTGTTTACCTTGCTGGCCGTATTTACGGTTGAGAAATGGGGACGCAAGCCGTTGCTTATTTCCGGTTCCATCGGTATGGCCGTAGGAGCTTTCGGTGTGGCGCTTTGCAACATCGTCACAGGACTTCCGGCGATAATCTCCGTTATCAGCATTATGATTTACAGCGCTTCGTTTATGTTCAGTTGGGGACCCATCTGCTGGGTATTGATTGCCGAAATCTTCCCGAATACCATCCGTGGCGCTGCAGTAGCTATTGCGGTGGCATTCCAATGGATTTTCAACTTCATTGTTTCGTCTACTTTCCTGCCGATGTACAACATGCGCCTCGGGGAAATGGGAGATAAGTTCGGCCACATGTTCGCCTATGCTCTTTATGGCATTATCTGCGTAGTGGCGGCCATCTTCGTATGGAAGCTCGTACCCGAAACGAAAGGCAAGACTTTAGAAGATATGACCAAGCTTTGGAAGAAAAAGAAATAAGTTTGTAAGGACTTCATTCAACAGAATATGAAAGGCTGTGCGATTCAAAATGAATTGCACAGCCTTTTGCGTTTAAACCTCTCGACTTTTGATGCCTACCATCAGGTGGTACTGCTCGTACCAAGGCATGGTACGGAGACTGCCACCCGGTGGTACACCGCGTACCTCAACATGGTACGGTCGGTACCAAGGCATGAAATAAGTTGGTACATGCAGTTATTTGATTATAAGCATGCCGTTGCCTATCGTAATATATCCCTGATTCGTTCAAACTGTCCGTCGGTTTTTTCCGGAACAATCTGCAAAAGATAGGATAAAAGGGGATAGATGTCTACATTCACAAAACCTTTGGCAGTATATCCTGTTTTAAAATCCGGTCCGATGGCACGAAACATCACCTGCATATCGGGACTTTGAGGGAAATATCCATGCGCGCCTTTGGTGTCACGCGCCACATCCGTGAACTGCCATCCGAGTTCCGGAGCAACGACAATATCGCCTATGCGGTCACTGCTGCCGTAATGCAGTTCTGCGGGAATCTCCTCTTTTTTCCATACGTTGATATGGGTCGCTTTTTTCAGTGTATTATAGATAGAATCACGATATTCGGGTTTAGAAAATATGGAAGTAGGCGTACGGCCGTCTACCACTTCACACCATTCCGGTTTTAAATAATCATTTATATTGACTACACGCTCAGCGCTGATATCGGTCATGCCGTGGTCTGAAGTGACAATAAGATTGACATCTCCGGCAAAAGGAAGGGCTTCTATCTTTTTTCTCAATACTCCCATCAGGCTGTCCATACGCTGAACCACTGCGCCTGTCTGCGAACTGCGCGGACCGTTATGATGTCCGCTGCCGTCAGGTTCTTCAAAATACAACATGACAAGTCCGGGACGTTCTTCCTCGGGCTTTTGCAGCCAGGTCAGCACAGTATCTATTCGTTGTTCAAAACTCAGAAAAGGTTTGGCGTTCCAAGGCCTGTAATAAGTGGGATGAGCGTTTTTGATGGCAATGTCAGCACCTACCCAATACATGTTGCCGGTTTTAATACCTTGTTTCTGGGCTGTAATCCATATCGGCTCCCCTAAGTAATATTCCGGATTGTTACGGGTGGCGGAATCGCCCATCGAATACTGCCGTTTGTTTTTTGCATCCCAAAAGGTATTGTTGATTATGCCGTGATGGTCGGGAACCAACCCGGTAGCCAGGGTATAGTGATTGGGAAATGTAGAAGCGGGATAGGAGGGAAGCATTACGGCTTTTACCCCATCTGCCGCCATACGGTCTAAATTGAGAGTTCGGTACATAGCGGGATAGTCCCAACGAAAACCGTCCAGTGAAACAATAACGGTGTAGTGCTTTTTCGGATTTGCCGCATTCAGTGAAAGCAAAAATAAAGCGCTGAATGCCAACATCATAAGTTTACGCATATCTTATTTATATTTAGTATGTGCGGGGATAAATATCATTTTGGCGGTAAAGGTAGGAAAAAATCATATCCATAAAGATTAATGTATCGGTAAAACTGTAACTTTGCACTGTTTTTAATTCAGATGTAACACAATGAGTATGGACGAAATGAAAATCAATAAAGTGCAGATACGTAATCTGCAAATAGAAGATTATGACCAATTGGCACAATCCTTCACGCGTGTTTATTCAGACGGAAGTGATGTTTTTTGGACGCACAAACAGATAGAGAAACTGATCCGTATCTTTCCGGAAGGACAGATTGTGACGGTTGTCGATGAGAAGATAGTGGGATGTGCGCTTTCCATCATCGTAAACTATGACGATGTGAAGAATGACCATACCTATGCCCAGGTTACGGGTAAGGAAACTTTCAATACGCATAATCCCAAAGGTAATATTCTCTACGGTATCGAAGTTTTTATCCATCCTCAATACCGCGGATTGCGTCTGGCACGCCGTATGTACGAATACCGCAAGGAAATCTGCGAAATGCTGAACCTGAAAGCCATCATGTTCGGCGGACGCATTCCCAATTACCATAAATACGCCGACCAGATACGCCCTAAGGAGTATATTGATAAAGTAAAACAAAAAGAGATTTACGACCCCGTACTGACTTTCCAGTTGAGCAACGACTTCCACGTGCGTAAAGTGATGCGCAACTATCTCCCTAACGATGAGGAATCCAAGCACTACGCCTGCCTCTTGCAATGGGATAATATTTATTACCAGCCGCCTACGCAGGAGTATATTAGTCCGAAAACCACCGTGCGCGTCGGCCTGGTGCAATGGCAGATGCGTACTTACAAAACATTGGACGATTTATTCGAACAGGTGGAGTTTTTCGTGGATGCCGTATCCGACTACAAGAGCGACTTTGTACTTTTCCCGGAGTATTTCAATGCGCCGTTAATGGCGAAATTCAATGACGAGGGAGAGTCGGAAGCCATCCGCGGACTGGCCGCTTATACCAATGAAATCAGAGAACGGTTTGTAAAACTGGCCATCAGTTACAACATCAATATCATTACAGGCAGTATGCCGCTTATCAAAGAAGAGGACGGACGTTTGTACAACGTAGGTTTTCTGTGCCGTCGCGACGGAACATACGAAATGTACGAAAAGATACATGTCACTCCCGATGAGATTAAAAGCTGGGGATTGAGCGGCGGTAAATCCTTGCAGACATTCGACACGGATTGCGCCAAAATCGGTGTGCTGATATGTTATGATGTGGAGTTCCCGGAACTTTCACGTATCATGGCAGACCAGGGAATGCAAATATTGTTTGTTCCGTTCCTTACCGATACGCAGAACGCCTACTCGCGTGTGAAGGTATGCGCTCACGCCCGTGCCATTGAAAACGAGTGTTTCGTTGTCATTGCGGGCAGTGTGGGTAATCTTCCCCGTGTACACAATATGGATATACAATATGCCCAGTCGGGTGTGTTTACTCCTTGCGACTTCGCTTTCCCCACCGACGGAAAGCGTGCCGAAGCCACTCCGAACACGGAAATGATTCTTGTGTCCGACGTGGATTTGGATTTATTGAACGAGCTACACACCTATGGCAGCGTTCGTAACCTGAAAGACCGCAGAAATGATTTATATGAAGTGAGGATGAAGAAGTAAGGATAAATCCGCGTAACCGGCGGCGAGCTTTTGTCGCGATACACGTATGCAACAATGCATCATTTTAAAATTATCTATTCAAAAATCTCTTTTCTCTAACTTTTTTGTAAATTTGCACCCTTAAAACAAAGAGGATAGCTCCAGGTGCGCTGAAAAGACTCCTCGGGCTATCTCTAAGAGTAGTAAATCGTAAATAGTCAAATCGTAAATATCAAGATGGGTAAGAAGTTTGCCGAATATTCAAAGTTTGACCTTTCGGAAGTAAATAAGGAAGTGTTGAAGAAATGGGACGAAAACCGGGTTTTCGCCAAGAGTATGACAGAACGTGAAGGTTGTCCTTCTTTCGTGTTTTTCGAAGGACCTCCCTCGGCCAACGGTATGCCGGGTATTCACCATGTAATGGCTCGCTCCATTAAGGATATTTTCTGCCGCTACAAAACCATGAAAGGTTTCCAGGTGAAGCGTAAGGCCGGGTGGGACACACACGGGCTTCCTGTGGAACTGGGTGTGGAAAAAGCGCTCGGCATTACCAAAGAGGATATCGGTAAGACTATCTCCGTTGCCGAATATAATGCCGCATGCCGCAAGGACGTGATGAAGTTTACCAAAGAGTGGGAAGACCTTACCCACAAAATGGGTTATTGGGTGGATATGCAGAACCCTTATATCACCTATGACAATCGTTACATCGAAACCTTGTGGTGGCTGTTGAAGCAACTTCATAAAAAAGGACTTCTTTATAAGGGGTATACCATACAACCGTACTCTCCGGCTGCAGGAACCGGCTTGAGCTCTCACGAGTTGAACCAGCCCGGTTGCTATCGCGATGTAAAAGATACAACCGTGGTAGGACAGTTCAAGATGAAGAACTCGAAGCCTGAAATGGCGGAGTGGGGTACTCCTTATTTCTTGGCATGGACTACAACTCCTTGGACATTGCCCTCAAATACCGCTCTCTGCGTAGGTCCGAAAATCGACTACGTGGCCGTACAGACCTACAACGGCTATACGGGTGAAAAGATGACTGTGGTACTTGCCAAAGCATTGCTCTATACTCACTTCAACAAAAAAGCGGAAGGACTTGCATTAGAGGATTATAAACCCGGTGATAAACTGATTCCGTTCAAGATTGTAGGCGAATATAAAGGCCCGGATTTGGTAGGAATGGAATATGAACAACTCATTCCGTGGGTGAAACCGGTGGACGTGGATAATGACGGTAATTGGAGCGTCAGCGACAAAGGCTTCCGTGTAATCCTCGGTGACTATGTGACCACGGAAGACGGTACGGGTATCGTACACATCGCTCCCACATTCGGTGCGGACGATGCTTTCGTAGCCCGTGCGGCAGGTATCCCTTCCTTGTTCATGATTAACAAGCGCGGTGAAACCCGTCCTATGGTAGACCTTACCGGTAAGTTCTATTTACTGGACGAACTGGATGAGAAGTTCGTGAAAGAATGCGTTGATACAGATGCTTACAAAGAATATCAGGGCCGTTGGGTGAAGAATGCCTACGACCCTCAATTTACCGTTGACGGCAAATATGATGAGAAAGCCGCGCAAGCTGCCGAAACTCTCGACATATATATATGTATGATGATGAAGGCAGCCAACCAGGCGTTCAAGATAGAGAAGCACGTGCATAACTATCCGCATTGCTGGCGTACGGACAAACCCGTATTGTATTATCCGTTGGATAGCTGGTTTATCCGCAGTACCGCCTGCAAGGAACGTATGATAGAGCTGAACAAGACTATCAACTGGAAACCGGAAAGTACCGGTACGGGACGTTTCGGCAAATGGCTGGAGAACCTGAACGACTGGAATCTGAGCCGTTCACGTTACTGGGGTACTCCGTTGCCTATCTGGCGTACGGAAGACGGTGATGAGGAAAAGTGTATCGAATCCGTGGAAGAACTCTACAACGAGATAGAGAAATCCGTTGCAGCCGGACTGATGGCGTCCAATCCTTACAAGGAGAAAGACTTCCGCCCGGGTGTGTACACGCAGGAGAACTATGACAAGATAGACCTTCACCGTCCTTACGTGGATGATATCATCCTCGTATCCAAAGACGGCAAGCCTATGAAGCGCGAATCAGACTTGATTGACGTATGGTTCGACTCCGGTTCCATGCCGTATGCGCAGATACACTATCCGTTTGAAAACAAGGAATTGCTGGATAGCCATCAGGTATATCCCGCCGATTTCATCGCAGAAGGCGTAGACCAGACACGCGGTTGGTTCTTCACCCTGCACGCTATCGCCACAATGGTGTTCGACAGCATATCTTATAAGGCTGTAATCTCAAACGGTCTGGTACTCGACAAGAACGGCAATAAGATGTCCAAGCGTTTGGGCAATGCCGTAGACCCGTTCTCTACTATCGAGAAATACGGTTCCGACCCCCTACGCTGGTATATGATTACCAATTCTTCTCCGTGGGACAACCTGAAGTTCGACGTAGACGGAGTGGAAGAAGTACGCCGTAAGTTCTTCGGTACCTTATATAATACATATTCTTTCTTCGCCCTCTACGCAAATGTGGACGGATTTGAATACAAGGAAGCCGATGTACCGATGGCGGAACGTCCGGAAATAGACCGTTGGATTATCTCCGTACTGAACACGCTGGTGAAAGACGTAGACAACTGCTACAACGAATACGAGCCGACCAAAGCCGGACGATTGATTTCGGACTTTGTGAACGACAACCTTTCTAACTGGTATGTCCGCCTGAACCGTAAACGTTTCTGGGGTGGTGGCATGACACAAGATAAGCTGTCTGCTTTCCAAACGCTCTATACCTGTCTGGAAACCGTAGCCAAACTAATGGCGCCTATCGCTCCGTTCTATGCCGATATGCTCTATTCTGACCTGATAGCGGCAACCGGACGTGACAATGTCGTGTCCGTTCACTTGGCCAAATTCCCCGAATGCGAGGAAGAAGCGATAGACAAGGAGCTGGAAGCACGCATGCAAATGGCACAGGACGTTACTTCTATGGTATTGGCTTTGCGCCGCAAGGTGAACATCAAAGTGCGCCAGCCGCTGCAATGCATCATGATTCCGGTTGTGGACGAAGAGCAACGTGCCCACATCGAAGCCGTAAAAGCGCTTATCATGAACGAGGTGAATGTAAAGGAAATCCGGTTTGTGGACGGTGCGGCCGGGGTACTCGTGAAGAAAGTGAAGTGCGACTTCAAGAAGCTGGGCCCGAAATTCGGCAAGCAAATGAAAGCTGTTGCCGCCGCCGTAGCCGAAATGCCGCAGGAAGCCATCGCCGAACTGGAAAAGAACGGTTTTTATACACTGAACCTGGACGGCGCGGAAGCCGTAATCGAAACATCCGACGTGGAAATCTTCAGTGAAGATATTCCGGGCTGGCTGGTTGCCAATGAAGGCAAGCTGACTGTCGCTCTGGAAGTTACCATAACCGAGGAGCTTCGTCGCGAGGGTATCGCCCGCGAATTGGTGAACCGTATCCAGAATATCCGCAAGTCAAGCGGCTTTGAGATAACGGATAAAATAAAGATTACATTATCAAAAAATCCGCAAACAGATGATGCGGTAAATGAATATAAAGACTATATTTGTAACCAGGTTTTAGGAACCTCACTGACGCTGGCAGACGATGTAGAAAGCGGTACAGAACTTGAGTTCGACGATTTCAAACTGTATGTAAGCGTTGTAAAAGAATAAATTATTAATACTAACGATTAAACACGTAAAGTTATGGCAGAAAAGACAAGATACTCGGATGCTGAATTGGAAGAATTCCGCGCCATTATTATGGAAAAGTTAGAGTTGGCACAACGCGATTATGAATTGCTGAAAGCCAGTCTGACAGGTGCAGACGGTAATGATACCGACGATACATCTCCAACGTACAAAGTACTGGAAGAAGGGGCTAATACCTTGTCTAAGGAAGAAACGACACGTTTGGCGCAACGCCAGCTGAAGTTCATCCAGGGTTTACAGGCGGCTTTGGTACGTATCGAGAACAAAACGTATGGTATCTGCCGCGAAACAGGTAAACTGATTCCTGCCGAACGTCTGCGTGCGGTGCCTCATGCAACATTAAGCATTGAAGCTAAAAACAACGGCAAGAAATAAGGATGAAGAAATTTTTCACGAAAGGGCGGATAGCCTTACTCGTTATTTTCTCGGTATTGATTATCGACCAGGTAATCAAGGTGATTGTTAAGACGCAAATGTATTGGCATGAGAGTATACGCATCACTGATTGGTTCTATATCTATTTTACCGAAAACAACGGTATGGCTTTCGGCTTGGAGATATTCGGGAAATTGTTCCTTACTTCATTTCGAATCGTTGCGGTAGGAGTGATAGGCTGGTTCCTGTATAAGTTCATAAAGCATGGCATGAAGACGGGATTTATTGTCTGTGTTTCACTCATTCTGACGGGAGCATTGGGCAATATCATCGACAGCGTATTCTACGGAGTGCTGTTTAATGAAAGCACCTATTCGCAACTGGCAACTTTTATGCCCGAAGGCGGCGGATACGCTCCGCTGTTCTACGGCAAAGTGGTCGATATGTTCTATTTCCCCATTATCGAAACAAACTGGCCTGAATGGATGCCGTTCATAGGTGGAAACCATTTCATCTTCTTCAGCCCGATTTTCAACTTTGCCGATGCTGCGATCAGTTGCGGTATCATAGCACTGTTGCTGTTTTACAGTAAATATTTGAATGATTCCTATCATGTTATAAAGAAATCATGAAAAGGAAAAAACGGATTCAATGGTATAGCGTAATCCTTTTGGCGTTCGGTCTGACAGCGTGCCAGGTTAAAAGACCTGATACGGTCATACCGGACGCCAAAATGGAAAATGTGCTTTATGACTTCCACATTGCAAAGGCAATGGGAGAGGAAGTTCCTTATAGCGACAGTTACAAGCGTGTGCTGTACATTGAATCGGTTTACAGGAAACACGGCATCACTCAAGCCGATTTCGACACCTCAATGGTGTGGTATGCCCGCCATCCGGATGCTCTCACAAAAGTCTACGAGAAAGTGAACCAACGGTTAAAGGCCGAGAGAGACGGTATCAACCATTTAATAGCCTTGCGTGACAACAAGCCCAAAGAATCTCTTCCGGGCGACAGTATCAACGTATGGATAGGCCGGCATATCTATCATCTTACCGGAACGCCGTTGGACAACAAGCTGGCCTTTACGCTTCCTTCGGATACCAACTTCAAGGACAGGGATACACTGCGGTGGACGGTTCGCTTCCGTTTCTTGAACGGAGCGCCCGACAGCCTGCATGCTCCATTAATGGCCATGCAGATTCTTTATGCCAAAGATACGCTGAACGAGATGCTTAAAGTAAAGCGTTCGGGTACGGAAACCATTTCTTTATTTGCCGATACATTGGGAGAAATAAAAGAAATACGAGGTTTTATCTATTATCCTGCACAGAAATCTACGCAGAGTATATTAGCAGACCGTATCAGCCTGATGCGTTATCATGCAACGGACACCTTGTTTAACGTTGATAAAGAAAGTCTGCAAACCGATGATAAGGCGATAAAGAAAGATACGGTTCCGGGCAAACCCGTAGAATTGAAGAAACAGGATGAAAAGAAAGACAGTATCCGCCGTCCTGAAATGCGTCCTCGTCCGAGATTACGCCAAACTACCGAAAAGTAATGAAACGCTTCGCTTCCCATTTTTTGTTCTTGCCCGCATATGGCTATCTAAAGCAATATGCGGTAGAAACGGAAGAAGGGGTGGTTGTACGTTTATTTCCATTAACCGAGGAGATGGAAAATGTGGAATGGTTGCCGGGGGCTATCGTGCTGCTGACGCAAGAAGAGTTGAAAGAACCTGACATAAATTCCCCCATACCAAACGCTCAACAAAATTATAGTAAAACGTCCGCAGAATTTTACTATAATTCTAAAAAAAATATAGTAAAATTCCCCCGGAATTTATTAATGGCTCCGCCGCCCTCTATTAACGGGAGTTGCAGACTGCGACCCGTCTATTTCTCTAATTTTGACATTACAACAATGCTGCCTGTCGACGGAACTCGGCACAAACTACTGCGGTAGCAATGGCAACATTCAAAGATTCGGAAGTTTCACGTTCCGACGGATAGTTGGGAATATAAAGTTTACGATTGATAAGCTGCTCCACCTCGTTTCCTATACCGTTGCCTTCATTTCCCATAACAATCAATCCATGGGCCGAAAGCGGTTGAGTATACATGTTTGCCCCATCCAAAAAAGTACCGTATACCGGTATGTCTTTTAATGAACCTATCAGTTCGGGTAGGGAAGTATAATGCAGTTTTACCCGTGCAATGCCGCCCATAGTGGCCTGTACGGTCTTGGGGTTATAGACATCCACCGTATTGGGCGAACAGAAGATATGCTCGATACCAAACCAGTCGGCAAGGCGGATGATAGTGCCCAGATTACCGGGATCCTGTACATCGTCCAATGCCAGACAGAGGGAACGGCTTATAACGGAAGCATCCATTGCTTCTTCCGGTTGTTCAAACACGGCGAGTACCTGTTGCGGAGTTTTCAACAGACTGGCGCGTGAGAGTTCCTCTTCGGAGACTTCGGTTATGTCTTCTACCGATAGATGTTTGTGTGCGGAAAGCCATTCTGCCGTTGCAATCAGAAAGCGGCAACGGAAGTGCCCCAACAAATCGCCTACCAGCTTCGGCCCCTCCGCCAGAAATACTTTATCAGCCTTACGATTCTTCTTCAACTCCAATGAACGGATATATTTGATACGATTCTTACTCAGTGCCATAAGTTGTTTGGTTTTATTTGGCAAAAGTACACGATTATTTCTATATTTGCAGTAATTTATGCGCCAATTAATAACTTAGTATGAAGAAAGGCTTTCGCTACGCACTACTTGCTACCGCCATACTTTTATTAGCTTCATGTTCTGCCACGAAATATGTGCCGGAAGGTTCGTATTTATTGGACGAAGTGCGCATACAAACGGACAACAAGGAAATCAAGCCTTCAAGCCTCTCGATGTATGTCCGCCAAAATCCGAATGCCAAATGGTTCAGCCTGATAAAGACACAGCTGTATGTTTACAACTGGTCGGGCAGGGATTCCACGCGCTGGATAAATCGTACCTTGCGACGAATGGGAGACGCGCCGGTTATCTACAAGGCGGAGGAAACCGAACGGTCCGGTGAGGAAATGACAAAGGCCATACAAAACATGGGCTATATGAGTGCCACCGTAGAACCGGTTACACATGTCAAGAAGAAGAAATTAAAGTTGACTTATAAGGTTTCCAGCGGAAAGCCCTATAAAATCCGTTCGCTTAAATACGACATCAAAGATGAGAAAATCAAGGAATACATGCGACAGGATTCGGCAGACACCTATCTGACCGAAGGCATGTACTTTGATGTGAACCGTTTGGATGCAGAGCGTCAGCGCATTACGGACAATCTTCTTCGTAACGGATATTATAAGTTCAACAAGGAATACATCTCATATACGGCAGATACGGTACGGAATACCTACCAAGTGGACGTAACCATGCATTTGGCGCCTTTTCGGCAGCACAATGACGATACCCCGCAAAATCATCGGCAGTACTACATCAACAAGGTAAATTTTATAACGGACTACAATGTGTTGGAATCATCTGCTTTGAGCAGTATAGAAATCAACGACTCCATACATTACAAGGGCTTTCCCATATATTATAAGGATAAACTCTATCTGCGCCCGAAGGTACTGACCAATAATCTGCGTATTGTACCGGGCAGCTTGTACAACGAACCGGATGTGCAACGTACCTACTCCAATTTCGGACGCTTGCAGGCATTGAAATATACCAATATCCGTTTCTTTGAAACGCAGGTAGGCGATACCGCCAAGTTGAATGCTTATGTGATGCTGACGAAAGGGAAATACCAGTCCGTATCGTTTGAGTTGGAAGGAACCAATTCTGCGGGAGACTTGGGTGCTGCCGCATCCGTATCATTCCAGAACCGGAATATGTTCAAGGGTTCCGAAACCTTTATGATAAAGCTGCGTGGCGCATACGAAGCGGTATCTGGTTTGCAGGGCGGTTATAATCACGAGGATTATACGGAGTTAGGAGCGGAAGCAACCATAAATTTCCCGCGTTTCCTCTTTCCGTTCCTCTCCAACGACTTCCGGAGGAAAATACGCGCCACTACGGAATTCGGCGTACAGTACAATTATCAGATACGTCCGGAGTTTTCACGCATCATCGCCTCTGCCAGTTGGAGCTACAAATGGGGGTTGCAACGCCAGAGAGCACAGCACCGCATTGACTTGCTGGACATCAACTATCTGTACATGCCTTCCATTTCGCAGGAGTTTCGCGACAAATATTTGAATAACGAGCAGAATTATATTTTAAAATACAACTACGACGACCGTCTGATTGTTCGCACAGGGTATAGTTATACATACAATAGCGCAGGACAAGCCCTGATGAATAATGCAATCATCGGCAATTCATACTCTATTCGCTTTAATTTTGAGTCGGCAGGCAATCTTTTGTATGCTTTTGCCAAAATGACAAACATGAAGAAGAATGAAGACGGGGAATATTCATTACTGAGTATCCCATTCGCACAATATGTCAAGGGAGATTTTGACTTTGCCAAGAATGTCGTTATAGACAACCGTAACTCCATTGCGTTCCATGTGGGAGCCGGTATTGCCGTACCTTACGGCAATGCAACGATTGTACCTTTTGAAAAGCGTTATTTCTCCGGCGGTGCAAACAGCGTACGCGGCTGGTCGGTACGTGATTTGGGTCCGGGTGTGTTTCCCGGTGACGGAAACTTCATGAATCAGTCGGGAGATATTAAACTGGATGCAAACATAGAATATCGCACGCGCCTGTTCTGGAAGTTCAGAGGAGCAGTCTTTGTGGACGCGGGTAATATCTGGACATTGCGCGATTACAAAGACCAGCCGGGCGGTAAGTTCGAATTCAATAAATTCTATAAGCAGATAGCCGTAGCTTACGGTTTGGGATTACGATTGGACCTGGATTTCTTTGTTCTGCGTTTTGACGGTGGTATGAAAGCTGTCAACCCGGTGTACAACAACAGAAAAGAACATTTTCCTATTATACATCCCAAATTCAGTCGTGACTTCGCATTCCATTTTGCAGTGGGATATCCGTTCTAACATGAGAATATCCGCCTGAAAAAAATATAAAACAAAAGGCTGCGCAATATTCTTTAAAGAACCGCGCAGCCTTCTGTTTTATCTTAATTCTTATTTTTCAGTTCTCAACGTGCGGCATAATACGTATTGATCATAGTTGCCTGGCGAGCGGCAGATACACCTTGAGCGTCCAAAGTAACAGTCATATCTTCACCGTTAGGTAAAGTCATCTGTGCCGTACCGTCATTGTTCATCTGCAAAAGTTCGGTACTTACGCCGTCTGCTACAACATTCCAGGTATTTAAATCCTTATCGTAGATTAGCTCCATAGATGCGGTTTCATCACCTTCTTTTGTGATGGAATAACCGTTTTCAAGAGTTTCTACCAGGTAGTTTCCGTTTTCGCCTTTTACTTTCTTTACATCACCGATACTTGCCAAAGGATTATTTCCACTCCAGAATTCGATAGAGTTGATCACCAAAGCATCTGCCAAGTAGCATACGCCATACACCGGAATGATGTTGAACGCAAGAAAAACAAGTTCATTGACAAACTTATTGCTGACACCCTGGTTCCAGCTTAACAACTTGCCGTGCAAGGCAAAAGAACCGATACATGAACTGAAAAGAAAAGCACCGCATACCATTACAGTTGCGGCCAATTTCAAATTGAACTTTTTCATAATCACTTTCTTTTATTTTACTGTATTTATTGAGATAGTATCTCATTATCTATTTATAGGTTAGTGCAAATATAACCATTTTTATAAAAAAACACAAAAAAGCCGCAAAAAAACAACATTTTGTAAAATAAAAGAGTAGCCTTTCTCTCTATTTGCGAGAAAGGGATTTGGAAATCCAGCGGTCTACCGCAAATCTACCCGGGCCTATGATGTACATCAGTACAAATACTACCAAATAAACGAACGCAAGTTCTTTTACCGCAAACGGGTCGCTGCCATGAACGACGAAGAATGCCACACACATTGTAAATATCATGGGAATCATGGCCAGTCTGTATAAGAAACCGATAATAAACGCCATTGAACACGCCAGCTCACCAAAAATAGCCAAACCGAGAGAAAGGGGACTGCCGATACCGAGAGGGTCAGGGAATACCGCGGATAGTTCCTGATAGTTTGCCCATTTATCAATGCCGTGGTTCATCATCAGAATACCGAACACAACTCTGACCGTTAATAATATAACAGATATAAAGGTACCGTCCGGTTTAGAGGGGAATAAAAATCGCTTTAACATAATCATTCGTTTTTTTAAGTTGATATATACTCTTAACAAATAAGAATGAATAAATGTTTACTCCCGCTTCAATGGTTTGATGATTATCCGTAATGACGGATCGTAAGTAAAGTAGCTCCACATCCAGTCTACAAATATAAACAAGCGGTTTTTTACGCCCACAATACTCATTAAATGAATAAACAGCCATACAGCCCATGCCGGAAAACCGCCAAAACGCAGTTTTTTTAATTCAACAACCGCATGATTACGGCCGATGGTGGCCATAGAACCTTTGTTGTGATAAACAAAAGGTTGCAAAGGCAGGCCTTGCTCGATACGTTGCAGGTTTATTATTAAATTCCTTGCTTGCTGAATGGCAGGTTGGACAACTTGCGGATGCCCTTTGGGAAAAACATCGGAAGTCATCAAAGCTGTATCGCCAATGGCAAAAATATTGGGATACTCATACAAACGGTTATAATTGTCTACTTTCAGGCGGTTTCCCGGTCCGTAGGCTTCAGCCGGTAAGCCTTGCAGGCTGTTTGCCTTTACACCGGCCACCCAAAATACATTTTTCGTGTCGATTACGGGGCCCTCGCTCAGTACAAGCTTATTACCTTCATAATTCATCACTCGCGCGTTCAGCTTTATCTCTACATCCCGGCTTCGCAGGTAGTCCGTCACCTCTTGAGAGGATTTTTCTGAAAAGGCGGACAAGAGGCGGGGAGCGCCGTCTATCAGAATGATACGCATTTCGTTGATATTCAAGTCCGGATAGTCTTGCGGCAATACAAACTTTCGCATTTCCGCCAAAGCGCCTGCCAACTCTATCCCCGTAGCTCCACCACCCACTATGGCGAATGTCATCAGACGCTTACGCTCTTCCTGATTTCCGGTATTTTGAGCTTGTTCAAAACTGTCCAGAATTTGATTACGGTTGAACAGGGCTTCCGATGTATTCTTTAGAGCCATGGTCTGCTTGGCCATATCGTTGTTGCCAAAATAGTTTGTATCGCATCCGGTGGCGATCACCAGATAGTCATAAGCCAGCGTACCGATGGAAGTTTCCAATAAGTCGTTCTCCGGAATTACGCGTTGAGCTTCACAAATACGTATGTGGAAATGGTCTCTTTTCTTAAAGATTTTGCGGTAAGGAAAGGAAATGGCGCTTGGCTCGATACCTGCCGTAGCCACTTGATAGAGTAGAGGTTGGAAAATATGGTGGTTGTTCTTATCCAGTAAGACGACCTGATACTTATCACTCTTTAGTTTTCTTGCCAGTTTCAGTCCGCCAAAACCGCCACCTACAATGACCAGTCGTTTACGTCCCTCTTTATCGGGGATATCCATTGCTGTTTTCATATTTCAAGTTGTTCTTTGTTCATTATAAAGAAACACAAGGAATTAAGGAATGTTCTGTCAAGACCCGGGTTAAAATACTCTAAGGAAATTATAGACACTAAATAGGAAGAAATGGAAACAAAAAGGCTCGTAACATTGTTGTAACATGGATTATTTACAACTAACTTTGCCCCGAAGTTTTCTTAGCAATAGAGAATGAGCACAAAACTAAAAGGATGTCTATTATCTTTAATCTTGTTGGTGACTGTAACTGCTGTTCATGCACAAACACGTTTGGCAGAAGCAAATACTTCGGCAGACAAGGATTCTGCCATCACCCTTGACTCTGTTCCTGCAAAGCGGAACTTCTTTAAAAAGTTCCTAAATTACTTCAATGACGCCAATAAAGAAAAGAAAAACAAGAAATTCGATTTCAGCATTATCGGCGGACCGCACTACTCCAGCGACACCAAATTAGGACTGGGACTGGTAGCTGCGGGACTTTACCGCTCCGACCGGAACGATACGATTCTTCCGCCTTCCAATGTTTCACTGTACGGAGATATTTCTACGGTAGGTTTTTATCTGTTGGGAATACGCGGAACGCATCTGTTTCCTCATGACAGATACCGTTTGAATTACAACCTGTATTTCTATTCTTTTCCCAGTTTGTATTGGGGAACAGGGTATGACAACGGAGCCAACAGCGATAATGAAAGCGACTATGACCGTTTTCAGGCACAAATGAAAGCCGACTTCATGTTTCGGCTGGCTCCGAACTTCTACATAGGTCCTATGGCTGTATTCGATTATATATACGGACATGATTTTGAAAAACCGGAATTATGGGAAGGCATGAGCGCACGTACTACCAATCTCAGTTTAGGCTTGTCGTTGCTTTATGATTCGCGCGACTTTCTGACGAACGCATACGAAGGATACTACCTGAGAATAGACCAGCGTTTCAGCCCTGCCTTTTTAGGAAATAAATATGCGTTCAGCAGCACAGAACTGGATACAAGGTACTATCATACCGTATGGAAAGGCGGTGTTCTGGCCGGACAGTTTCATACATTGCTGAATTATGGAAATCCTCCCTGGGGACTGATGGCAACTTTAGGCAGTTCGTATTCCATGCGCGGCTATTATGAAGGACGTTATCGCGACAAATGCGCGATGGATGCCCAAATAGAACTTCGCCAGCATGTGTGGAAACGGAACGGAGTGGCCGTATGGGTAGGAGCGGGTACTGTTTTCCCGAAGGTCTCCGAGTTCGATGTGAAACATATTCTTCCCAATTATGGTTTCGGCTATCGCTGGGAATTTAAGAAGAGAGTGAATGTACGTTTGGATTTAGGGTTTGGCAAACACCAGACCGGATTTATATTTAATATCAATGAAGCTTTTTAGAGAAATCAAGAAATGGTTTGAAAACCAAGAGAATTTGTTTTATTTGTTCCTGATAATTCTGATAGTACCCAATATTGTACTATGCTTTACGGAACCTATGCCGCCGGTGGCAAAAACGTGTAATGTGCTATTGCCATTCTCCGTCTATTATATAGTGATGAGCCGGTCGAGGAATTGCGGCAAGACTTTCTGGATATTGTTCCCTTTTTTGTTTTTCGGAGCATTCCAAATCGTATTGTTATACCTTTTCGGACAGTCCATCATTGCGGTAGATATGTTTCTCAATTTGGTAACGACCAATTCCAGTGAAGCATTGGAATTACTGGATAATCTGATTCCCGCTATTGTCATCGTAGTATTGCTGTACATTCCGGCGTTGATTCTGGCTGCGGTATCTGTCATCAGGAAACGGAAACTGCCGGAACCGTTCATCCACAGAGAGCGCAGACGTGCCCGGATAGCGATAATCATCGGAGTCCTGTCATTGGGAACCGCCTATCTGTTCGATTCCCGTTATGAATTGAAATCGGATTTATATCCGGCCAATGTGTGCTATAACATTGCACTGGCCTTTCAACGTACCGCACAGACACAGAACTATGCAGAGACCTCGAAAGATTTCACTTATCAGGCAAAAGCCGTTCATCCGGGAGAGGATAGGGAAGTCTACGTCATGGTAATTGGAGAAACATCCCGTGCCGCCAACTGGTCGCTTTATGGTTATAATCGTGAAACGAACCCGAAACTTTCCCAAATAGAGGGGTTGACAGCCTTTTGCCACGTGCTGACCGAGTCTAACACCACGCACAAAAGCGTACCGATGCTGATGTCTCCGATTTCGGCTCATGACTTCAATTCCATATATCAACAAAAAGGAGTTATTACAGCATTCAAGGAAGCGGGATATCGAACGGCTTTTTTCTCCAACCAGCGCTATAACCATTCATTTATCGACTTTTTTGGAAAAGAAGCTGATACGTACGATTTTATTAAAGAAAATGCGGGAGACGCCAACCATAATCCTTCTGACGATGAACTATTGAAGCTGGTAGCTGCCGAATTGGCCCAAAATGCTTCCAAACAATTTATTGTTCTCCACACCTATGGCTCTCATTTCAATTATCGGGAACGTTATCCGTCGGACAATGCTTACTTCCTACCGGATTTTCCGGTAGATGCAGAAGTGAAATATAAGGATAATCTGGTAAATGCCTATGATAACTCCATCCGCTATACGGATGATTTTCTGGCACGTCTCATTGAGATGTTGCAAGAGCAGAATGTAGATGCGGCAATGCTCTATACTTCAGACCATGGAGAAGATATTTTCGATGATAACCGTCGTCTTTTCCTGCACGCATCACCGGTACCGTCCTATTATCAGATACACGTACCTTTCTTGGTGTGGATGTCTGACGGATACCGACGGCATTATCCGGTTCTTCTGCGAAACGCTGAAGCAAACAAGCAGAAAAACATTTCATCCAGCGCGTCTTTCTTTCAGACTATGCTGGAACTGGGAGGAGTGGAGACGCCTTACCGGAATGATTCATTATCCGTTACAAGCGCTTTGTATTCCGAAAAGCCCGGCGTATATCTCAACGACCACAATGAAGCCCGGTCTTTGGATGATATAGGAATGCGTAAAGAAGATTTTGAAATGCTGCAGAAGAAAGGAATAATATATCGGTAAAACCAAATATTCCGAGCACTAAAACAACAAAGAGGGGCAGAACGAATTTCAAACCTTATTCTGCCCCTCGGTTTGTATATTACCAATCACTGCCTGCGTGATTCTTTCCAGTCAGAGATTCTATCTTCAATTTGTAATTATTAGCCCCTTCCGCAATATTCTTTCCGGCGTCTGCCGTTCCCATACCATACGCGACGACAGGAGTTTGCCATACCATTCCGGCATGTATGGCGCTTCCCTGATAAGGTCTTAATAGTTCATCTATCGTAAAGTTGTTTCTTCCGCCGCTACGATATGCGCTGTATTCGGAACCGGTAGTAACCGCCACCAACAACGCCTTGCCCGCCACCGCCGGAGTCTTAGCCAGATAAGTAAACACCTCATCCTGCCATTTCTTCAACAAAGAAGGAGCCGACATCCAATATAACGGAAACTGAAACACAAGAGTAGACGCCTGGGATATAATCTTGCTCCATAAATCTACATTAAAAGCGTCTTCGGGACGCATTTCATACAAATTGTATATCGCCACTTCTTCCAACTCTTTGATGGCATCCGCCAATGCCTTATTGGCTTGCGAACTTTTAATATCGGGGTGTGCCAGAAGAACCACGACTTGTTTTGCACTTTTATCCATAGTGTATTTTATAAATTAGAAATATCTGTTGATTAGTCACAAAGATAGAAAAACATGGATATATAACAAAAAAGGAACAACTATTGTTGTTCCTTTTTTAAGTACACCCTCAGGGATTCGAACCCTGGACCCACTGATTAAGAGTCAGTTGCTCTACCAACTGAGCTAAGAGTGCATTCTTATTTCCTGTTTGCGGGTGCAAAGGTAGTCCTTTTATTTTATTCCGCAAACAATTCCAGGACTTTTTTCGATGGAATCGGTATCTTTTTATTCAAACTCGTATAGTTCGGAAGGAGTAGTCCTCTTTAAAGCACAGAGTTGCACGTCTTTACCTACAATGATACCTTTCTCTCTCAATTTCCATTCAACGGTTTTATAGGCCAGTTCCGGATGGTTGTTATCTTTGCTTAAATGGCAAAGCCAGATATATTGCAAATGCTCAGTGATATTTTCAGCAAGAAACTCTGCGGTAGCGATGTTACTCATGTGTCCGGTACGGCTGGTGATACGCTCCTTTAAGTATTGGGGATAAGTACCCATGCGCAGCATTTCGTCATCGTAATTGGCTTCCAATATCAGATAATTGGCTTTGCAGATATAATACGCCGCGGTAGGAGTGATTTCTCCAAGGTCGGTGAGGAAAGAGAATACTTTTCCGTCTATCTCGATACAATAACCTACATTGTCCGTACCGTCATGGGGAACTTCAAAAGATTCGATATGGAAATCTTCCAACTGCATAGGTTGTTGCTTTTCCAGATAACGGACGGACGAATGCAGCTTCTCCGTCATACAGTAACTCTTGTTTATACCTTCGTGAATGCGCGCCGTCGTATAAATAGGTATATTCAGTTTTTCTCCCAGTCCGCCTACCGCCTTTATATGGTCGGCATGGTCATGGGTAACGAACACCGCACGTATCATTTCCATATTGATACCTGCCTCTTTTAATCCTTTTTTTATGGTACGGACAGCGATACCGGCATCAATAAGTATTCCGTATTTCTCTGTGCCTATATAGTAACAATTGCCACTGCTACCACTTGCAAGGCTTATAAATCTTACTTTCATTCTAATCTACTTAATTACAAAAAGCCGTCACTTTTTTGAGAAAAAATGACGGCGAAGACAGTGCAAATGAGGGCAGAATTAAGCGTACTTAAATTATGCCGAAAGCAGCCTGTCTTCGCATTGGGCGACAAATATACGGAAAATATGCAATATAAAAGATTATACTTTCTTCTTTTTGTCGATGAATTCGGTGGTTTTGGCAAAAATCAACAGAGCTACGGCGGCCACCAATCCTATTCCCGCAAAATAATACCAGATATAATGCGCGTTCATACTGGCCGCTTCCCAAGCTTCCCGACTTGCAAACAAAGCCGGATCGGGACAGTATTTGGTCAGTAACACACCCGCTATGCCAAATCCGAAAATGGATGACAGAAAAGAATGGAGATGGCTGAACCCGAGATACATACCTTCTTCTCCCTCTGGAGCCTGCAATGAGAAATATTCCAAATATCGCGGAGAAATAAAACATTCCGCCAACGCTTGTACCACAATACCGAGTATCATCATCAAGGTAATATTGCTCATTCCCGCAATAACATCGCTGCCCAACAGATTTCCGCATGCCATCAGCAATGCAGAAACAGGAATCAGGAACATACCGATATTCATGGAAGTAATGGCCGTGCGTTTCGCCATCCATCTGGTGATGAAACTTACACAACAAACCACCACAAAAGGATTTACATTGGCTATCCAACCCGGTTTGGCAGTTTCGCCGGCCATACGGATAACATATTTAGGCATTGTGGCGTACAGTTGCTGTTGCACCATCCAGAATCCCGTTACAATAAGGATAAGAATCAATAAACGCCAGTTTGTGATGATGCGCAGAAAACCTCGTCCTATCTCACTCATACTTTTACCTTCACCTGCCGTATGCGCCGATTTATACAGAAGAATAACGGACAACAACGCCAGAATGGTCATTGAGGCGGAAAAGAAATTGATATAGATATAAGCCTGCTCGCCGATAGCGTCGCGCAACGGATCGATAATGGTCTTTCCTGTAAAAGCGCCGAAGTTCACCATCATATAAAAGATGGAATAACCGCGGGCACGGGTCGTTTCGGTGGTTTCTTTCGCCACCGATGCGGAAATAACAGACTTAATGAACGAACCGCCAAGCATGATGACAAACAGCACAGGAACAATCATCCAGCGTTCACTGCTATCGGTCAGTCCCGAAAAGCGTGTCACTTCGCCATATTCCACCAGTCCGGCTGCTTCCAGCAAGGTAGGTAACACTCCCAAGCCCAAATAACCCGCAGACAACAAAGAGAATGCGATAATCATCGATTTACGGAAACCTATCTTATCGGCATAAGCTCCGGTAAATATGGGAAGCAGATACAGCCCGCCCGAGAACAGACCGGAAATCATACTCGCCTCAAAATCATTGAAACCTAAAATACTGGACAGATAAATGGTGAGAACAATAAATACGGCATAATACGCCATGCGTTCAAAAAGTTCTACCGTGTTGCTTACCCAAAAGGCCTTGCTAAAACCTTTGGCATTAGTTTGGGGTGATTGAGTCATCCTTTACTGATTAATTATTACGTTTTTATTACTTATCTTTGCGGCAAAGATAGACAATAACAATAAAACGGACAACGTATGACAGACAAAATAGAAGTCGTGGCATTCGATGCGGACGATACCCTTTGGGAAAATGAGCTTTATTTTCAGGAGTTCGAACGTAAGTTCTGTGATTTGCTAAAAGCATATCAGCCATCGGCAACAGTCTCGCAGGAACTGTTTAAGACAGAGATGAAGAACCTGCACATGTATGGATATGGTCTGAAAAGCATGATGCTCAGTATGATTGAAACCGCATGCCGGATTACCGACGGAACAGAAAACATGCATTGCGTGGAAGAAATCATCAAATTGGGACAGGAACTTCTGCAAAAGCCCGTCACGCTTTTAGACGGAGTAGAAGATGTATTACTCCAACTGCAAGGAAAATACAAGCTGGTACTGGCAACCAAAGGAGACCTGTTCGACCAAAGAAGAAAGGTGATGAGCTCGGGACTGATGAAGTACTTCTGCCACGTTGAAATAATGAGTGACAAGAAAGAAACCGATTATCAAAAACTTCTCGACACCATGAAATGCAATCCGCGAAATTTCCTGATGCTGGGAAACTCCGTCAAATCGGATATACTGCCGGTATTGGAGTTAGGCGGATATGCCGCCCACATTCCTTACCATATTACCTGGCAATATGAAACCCATGACGGAAACATAACAAGCCCCAACTTCATCCAATTAAAGAACATCAAAGATATAACGGAATACCTCTTATAAGGTAACCTGTCATTCAGAGCGCAACGAAGAATGACAGATAGTATAAGTCTAAAATCAGCAGTATTTAATAAAAAGCCCTTCCACGCTCGCCATAAAGCATCAAGCGTGGAAGGGCTGATTTTAATTATCTCGTCCTTGTCTTAGAACTGGAAGAACTTCTTAGCGTTGTAGTAGCTGATATCTTCAATCATCTGATTTACGCGTTCCATTTCAGCAACAGGAATTTCGCCGTTTTCCACATCACGACCTACGAGGTTACACAATGTACGACGGAAATATTCATGACGCGGATAGGAGAGGAAAGAACGTGAGTCTGTCAACATACCTACGAAACGGCTCAGCAAGCCAAGTACGGAAAGTGCGTTCATTTGCTTTTCCATACCGTCTTTCTGGTCGAGGAACCACCAGCCTGAACCGAACTGAATCTTACCGGCAATCGTACCGTCCTGGAAGTTACCCAGCATAGTAGCGATTACTTCATTGGCACACGGGTTCAGATTATAAAGAATGGTCTTGGTCAGTTTGCCTGCCGAATTCAAGCGGTCGAGGAACTTAGCCATTGCTTTAGCGGTAGTAAACTCACCGATAGAGTCAAAACCGGTGTCAGGGCCGAGCAACTTGAACATTTTACTGTTGTTGTTGCGGATGGCTCCATAGTGGAATTGCTGTGTCCAGCCCTTCTCCCAATCCATTTCACCAAAGGCAATCAGCATAGCCGACTTGAACTTCAGGATTTCTTCCTTGGTCAATTCGGCGCCGCCATACACTTTATTGAAGATTGCCTTGATTTCCGCATCCGTATAATCTTCCGCATAGAATTCTTCGATACCATGGTCGGACAGTTTACATCCTTGAGCGGCGAAGAAGTCATGACGCTTGCGCAAAGCGGCAATCATATCGTCGAAAGTAGAAATAGCCACACCGCTCACTTCTGCCAGCTTCTCTACATAAGTGCGGAAATCAGCAGGAACTTCTACCGCCATCGCCTTGTCGGGACGCCAAGTAGGCAACATCTTGATTTCAAAGCCGCTTTCACGGGTCTTGATATGATATTCCAGTGAATCGACGGGGTCATCGGTCGTACAAACAGCTTCCACGTTATAACGGCGCATCATGCCGCGAGCCGAGTATTCGGGTTGTTTCAGCTTCTCGTTACATTCGTCATAGATTTCACGTGCGGTTTTAGGGTTCAAAATCTTGTCGATGCCGAATGCAGTCTTCAATTCCAAGTGCGTCCAGTGGTACAAAGGATTACGGAAAGTATAAGGTACGGTTTCCGCCCATTTCTCGAACTTTTCCCAATCGGTGGTGTCCTTACCGGTGCAGAAACGTTCGTCCACGCCGTTGGTACGCATTGCGCGCCATTTGTAGTGGTCGCCACCCAACCAGATTTCCGTCAGTGACTTGAATTGGTAATCGTCTGCTACCATTTGTGGAATTAAGTGACAGTGATAGTCGATAATCGGCATTTTAGCCGCATGTTCGTGGTACAACTTCTGTGCGGTTTCTGTCTGCAACAGGAAGTTCTCGTCCATAAAGTTTTTCATCTTCTTGTGTTTTAAGTATCTAAAAAAATTACTTTCTTGTTATTACACCTATATAGTATTGATTGTAAAGCTGATAGGCCTGATAAGGCTTTTTGCTTTTATTAACCGTTATCGAACACAAAAGTAGAAATTTTACTTGGAGAAACAAAATAATTCGTATCTTTGCGGCAAATATTTATAATATTTAAGTTTTGAACGTAAGACCTTTAAACGCCTTTAGGTAGGAGAGAATGGAAAACAAGAATTATACGATAAAGGACATTGCACGTATGGCAGGCGTGTCTGCCGGAACTGTAGACCGTGTGCTCCATAACCGGGGCGACGTATCCCGCGCAAGCAGAGAAAAGGTTCAGAAAGTTCTTGATGAAATAGATTATCATCCCAATATGTTTGCCATAGGTCTGGCGGCCAAAAAGCGTTATCATGTGGTATGTATCATACCTTATTATATAGAGCATGATTACTGGCATTCCGTGGCGCAGGGAATAGACCGCGCCGCGCAGGAAATGCGTCCGTTCAACGTAGGCGTGGATTACCTGTTTTACAGCCATGCAAACAAGCCTTCTTATCAAGAGGCATGCACGCGGCTTCAATCCGAGTCCGTCGATGCGGTATTGATTGCTCCGAATTTTCAGGACGATACTTTGAAACTGACATCGTATCTGGAAAGCAAGAATATACCTTACGCCTTTATCGACTTCAACATGGAGCAGACCCATGCTTTATGTTATATAGGCCAGGACTCTCAGGTCAGCGGATACATTGCGGCCAAGATACTGATGCGCCGTTACCGGGAAGGCCAGGAGCTGGTGCTTTTCCTGAACAACCAAAAGAACAGCCCCGCCGAGGTGCAGATGCAACGCCGCCTGGAAGGTTTTATGCAATACCTTGCCGCCGAGCACCGGAATCTGATTGTACACGACTTTGTTCTCCACAAAGAAAACACCGACGCTAATGAAAAGCAGCTGGATACTTTCTTTGCCGAACATCCCAAAGTCGCTTTAGGAGCCGTCTTCAACTCTCGCGTATATCAAGTGGCAGGCTACTTGCAGAGAAAGAAGCAAAAGCTGGACGCGCTGGTAGGTTACGACCTGCTTCAAAAGAATGTGGAATACCTGAAAAGCGGCGAGGTGAACTATCTCATCGGACAACGCCCCGGATTGCAAGGATATTGCGGCGTTAAAGCGTTATGCAATCACATCGTATTCAAGAAGCCGGTGACTGCCGTAAAGTATATGCCCATCGACGTTCTGATGAAAGAAAACATCGACTTCTACTTCGAATTCGAGTAGTTCCCCAAGCATCGTACAATTTAAATCATAATCCATAAATCATAATTAAAATCAGTTTTAAGATGAAAGCATTAAACAAACAGACGGCTCCCAAGTCCGTTGCTCCCGAGCGAATTATCCAATTCGGTGAAGGTAACTTCCTTCGTGCATTTGTAGACTGGATTGTTTACAACATGAATCAGAAAACCGACTTCAACAGTAGCGTTGTAGTGGTTCAGCCCATAGAAAGAGGTATGGCAGAATGGCTGAACGGCCAGGACTGTCTTTACCACGTCAATCTGCAAGGCCGTCTGAACGGTGAGGCTGTCAACAGCCTCACGCGTATCGACTGTATCAGCCGCGCATTGAATCCGTACTCTCAAAACTCCGCATTCATGGCGCTTGCCGACCAGCCCGAGATACGTTTCGTTATCTCCAACACAACGGAAGCCGGTATTGCATTCGACCCGAATTGCAAATTCACCGACGCTCCCGCATCGTCTTATCCGGGCAAACTGACTCAGCTTCTGTACCGTCGTTTCAAAACTTTCAAGGGCGACAAGAGCAAAGGTCTTATCATCATGCCTTGCGAATTGATTTTCCTGAACGGCCATCACCTGAAAGAATGCATCTATCAGTACATCGAACTGTGGAAAGACGACTTCGGCGCAGATTACGAGAAGTTCAAGACCTGGTTCACAAAGTACTGCTACGTATGCGCTACTCTGGTAGACCGTATCGTTCCGGGCTTCCCGCGTAAGGAAATCGCGCAGATTCAGAAGAAAATCTGTTATGCCGACAACTTGGTTGTACAGGCCGAAATCTTCCATCTGTGGGTTATCGAAGCTGCCGAGAACCTCTCTCTCCGCCAGTTGGCAGAGGAATTCCCCGCAAACAAGGCAGGCATGAACGTACTCTTCGTGAAGTCCGAGGCTCCTTACCACGAAAGAAAGGTAACCTTGCTGAACGGTCCTCACACCGTGCTTTCTCCGGTGGCTTACCTCAGTGGCGTAAACATCGTGCGCGACGCCTGTAACCACCCTGTTATCGGCAAGTACGTCCGCAAAGTACAGTTCGACGAACTGATGCAGACATTGAATCTGCCCATGGACGAATTGAAGAAATTCGCCGCCGATGTATTGGAACGTTTCGACAATCCTTACGTAGAACATCAGGTGACCAGCATCATGCTGAACTCCTTCCCGAAATACCAAACCCGCGACCTGCCGGGCTTGAAGACTTATCTGGAACGCAAAGGCGAACTTCCGAAAGGACTCGTGCTCGGTCTTGCCGCCATCATCACATATTATAAGGGCGGTGTGCGTGCCGACGGTGCGGAAATCACTCCGAACGACGCTCCCGAAATCATGCAATTACTGAAAGACCTTTGGGCGACAGGCGACACCCGCAAAGTAGCGGAAGGCGTATTGGCAGCCAAAGACCTTATTTGGGGCGAACACGGGGACTTGAACACCATCCCGGGATTAACGGATATGGTTACCGGTTTCTTGAACTCCATTCAAGAAAAGGGTATGCTGGAAACAGTGAAAGGTATTCTCTAAACAAGAACCGATATATAACGAAAGAAAACAGGGTAAGACTTCGGTTTTACCCTGTTTTTTATACCTGCCACACTAAATATAACAGTAGTTATATGATGCCCGGCCGACTTTTTTCATGTACCTTTACCAGATAATACATATTCATTAAAATCCGAACAAATAATGGAAAACAACTCCGACTTAAACAACCAGGCAGCCCGATACACCCTATGCTTCAACGACTGCTGCGCTAAGGCCGAAAGCTGCTTGCGACACAGTATGACACAATACAATACGGCGAAAAACATCCGACTGTCCGTTATCAATCCCCTCTGTTATCCGGAAGCGGGAAAGGAATGCCCGCATTTCCGTACAAACAAGAAGATACGGGTAGCGTGGGGTTTCAAAAACCTGTACGATGACATGCCCGCACGCATTTCCCGCGCCATCCACCTCAATTTGGAAGCCGTCTTCAATCATTCTCCCTATTACCGATACCGCAATCAAAAGTTGGGACTTACTCCGAAGCAACAGGAATGTATCCGCCAAGTGTGCAGGAAACATGGTTGGAACAAGGAGATCGCTTTCGACCGATACACCGAAGAATACGACTGGTAGGCATCCCGCCCGCGTTTCCCTGCGGAACCGCCGATTTTCTCCCGCATGATATTTTAATTTCCAACGGTTGGTACAAGGAATACCAACCGTTGGTACGTCTTGTACCTTACTATGGTACACGTCGTACCACAGTAGGGTACAGGCCGTACCACGCTGAGGTACGGGACGTACCAAAGGCAGGAACTCCCTGGTACATACACAGGTCTGATAGACAGTGAAGTATACAATATGAATTTGCGAACATATTTTTCCTATCTTTGTTCCCTGTATCAGTAAGATTACCCAAATATAGAAAAATGAAATACGGAGTAAACAGGAAAGTATTGCTTATCACCGCCGGAATCGTGTGGATGGCAGCCGGAGCCAATATCCTCCGGATAGGAATCGTGACATGGCTGACGGATTCACAATATTGGCTGTTCAAGATAGGAGAGGCTACGGTTGTATTTCTTCTGTTCTTTTTGCTGGTCTTCAAGAAACTCTACTACAAGCACACCAAACGTATCGAACAAAAAAAGAAAGAGAAGAATTGCCCTTTTTCTTTCTTCGATGTAAAAGGTTGGATTGTAATGGTCTTTATGATAACGTTCGGCATTACGATACGCTCGTTCCATTTATTGCCGGACGCGTTTATTTCGGTATTCTATACCGGGCTTTCGCTTGCACTCATGTCCACCGGGGTATTGTTTATACGCTATTGGTGGGTAAGCAGAAAAAGCAATCTGCTTACTCCGCCGCCCGAAGAATGAAGGTGGTGGCGCCGATGGTTACAATAGCTCCGTCCTCAATACGGACACGGTCTTTATCGCCCAGAATTTCATTGTTAAGGAAAGTACCCGTCAGGCTCGGAGCGTCACGCAGTGTATAAACGAGTTTGCCCTGCTTGTTGCGTTTCACGTTGATAACACAGTGGTTGCGGTCCATGCTCATATCCGAGGTTTCTATCGGGACATTGATAACCGTTCCTACGCAGCGACGGCCTATCTTATTGTCGCCCTCTTGCAAAGGCAGCACTTGCTTGAAGCCAAAGACATTCTCAATGACCGTAATGTTTCCGAAAGCTTCCTTGTATTCGGTCTCGTCCGGATTCTCTTCTTTCTGCGGCGCTTTCATTTTCGTCTTGCCCAAACGTATGCTGAATTGCTTTTTGCAGTTCTCGCAGACAAACACCAAGGACTGGCCTTCCGTGTATTTTGTTTCGTCGAAAGTCAGATAGTTCTCACATTTGGGGCAACGGATACGTTTCATTGAATTGATGGATAGTTGGTAATTAATAATTCGCTATGGAGAAAGTCATCTTTTCAGCACCCAGGCGTTCTGAAACGCTTCATCCTGACGAATCTTGTTTAAAGCGCGATAAGCTTCCGCTTCTGTGGCGCACGACTGAATGCTGACACGCATTTTGCCGTCACCGATAATCGCTTTGGCGCCGGTATGGCCTTTGGCAATCAACCGCTGCGCCATGGCATCGGCATCCTTTTCGGTTCCTACGCTGGCAATGATGATATGGTAAGGCGTTTTGGCGGGCTGAACGACAGGAACAGCAGCTGTCGTTTCCGTTTTAGGCTGAACGGGAGCCGCTGCGGACTGCCTGCGGACTTTCACTTCTTTCACGGCAACAGGGGCGACGACTTTTTTACCCGCAGACTGCGACAGGCCGGTTTGAGAGGCTTTCGCCTTCTTAGCGGCTGCCTGCTGATGAACGACAATCGGAGTAATAACCAGCGATTGCTTTTCTATCTGCTCGAATAACTCACCGGGCAGCAGACGGGCATAGTTGGCTTCCACCACTTCCGTATTCTCTATGGGCGCGGAAAAGAAGAAGAACAGAGCCACAATGGCAATCATGGCAACCGCATTGGTCAGATAAGAGGGGCTGATACGAATCTCGTACTTACGCTTCTTTTCTTCCCGGACAACGGGTGCGAAAGGAATGGTCTTGCTCTCGTAAGGCTTACGCAGAACGGCCAGTTCCTGCATCTCGAAACTGTCGAGCCCATATAAGTAAGGAGTGGTAATCTTATTGTCGTACGGCACGAAATCGTAGGCATCGTGAATGTTGTAGCGCAACTCGCCGATATTGGGCAAATCCGCTTTACCATTCTCATGGAGAAGCGACAGCAGCTCTTTCACCGATTTATCCACAATCCTGGTGGCATCGGAAAAGTCCGTACCGTACACAGCCATATAGGATTGCACCAGCAGTCCGTCATTCATCTTCAACTGCGGATTGAAACCGATAATACGGGTGGGGGGCAGGAAAGTATTTTCTTCCGCCACTCTCATTGCCGGAGTATAATGAGCGACAAATCCGCCCAAACCCGGAACAATGACACAATCATTCTCCAATAACAATACTTCTATGTGCTGCGCTAATTCAATCATGTTGCAAAAGTAGCGGTTTTATCGGATATACGCCACTTTCGGACAGCTTTTCTTATTAACAACTTATAAACACGGCGAACTTTGGAAACTCCTTTATCGCCCATGGCCGATATATTAGATTTTTTTCCTACTTTTGCACCGTCTTCCACATCTCTCTTTAATTAGGACTATAAACTATATTATATATTTTGAAATGAACACAGATAACTGTCAGCACTTAACCAGATACAGACTATTCACCATCATGCGTATCCCTATCTGTTTATTGGCCTTTATTCTCATGGGCGGCAACATGGCAACGGCGCAGGTTTCTCCTTTCGTGGAATACGGGGCTACCGTGCATACGGGAGACAACACTCCTTTATGGCAAGTAAGCAACCAACAGGGGCTCGGCTCTGTTTATGACAATACATACATACGGGGCGGACTGGGCTACAAGCATCAGCTCGGCAAGTGGAAATTCGAAGAAAAGCTGGACATGGTAGCTGCCGTGGGCATGAACTTCAAAGGCGACAAGGACATCTTTATCCAGCAGGCATATATAGACGCGCGTTACAAGTGGCTGGGACTGTTTGCCGGAAGCCGCGAGAAAGGCGCTCCGTTGCTGAACAACGCTTTGAGCAGCGGTGACATGACATGGTCGGGCAACGCCAGGCCGATTCCCCAAATCATGGTGGGCATCCCCGAATACCTTTACATACTTCCGCGCCTCGCCATCAAAGGTGAAATATCTTACGGATGGTTCACCGACAACAAATACCAGGAGCGCAAAGTAGGAGCAGGGCATTGGTACACAAAAGACATCAAGTATCATCACAAAGAGGGATTTATCCGTGTCGGCGTGCCTAACGGAAAATGGCAGCTCGACATCGGCATGACGCTCGATACGCAATTCGGCGGAAGCATAGTAGATTCGAACGGCAACGTAGCCAATCTGGGAAACACGTTGAAAGATTATTTCAGAGTATTTATTCCCGGCGCCGGCGATGAAGACAAGCCGTGGAACGACAGCAATTTCTTTCAGGGCAACTTCCTGGGCAGCGAGCAAATAAGGCTGACCCACCGTTCCGATAAGTTCTCAATCAGCGCATATCTGTGCAACCACTTCGACGACTTTTCCGCCATGGGTAAGCAGAACGGCTGGGACGGATTGTGGGGACTTGAAATGAGTTTCAACCATTTCAAACCTGTCAACGCGGTTGTGTTCGAGTTTTTGCAGACTACCAACATGAGCGGTCCGCTGCACGGCTTGCACGAACCCGAAGAAGGCCCTGTGCACAAAACAGGCGGCTCCGACAACTATTACAACAACAGCCTTTACCCCGGCTGGGCGCATTGGGGCATGATGATAGCCAATCCGTTGATTGCGTCGCCCATCTATAATAAAGACGGCGACATGACCTTCAAGTACAACCGTGTAAAAGCGTTGCACATCGGCTGGAGCGGACAGATAAGTCCGGAATGGAGCTACATCGCCAAGATGAGCCACAACAGGACGTGGGGTACTCCCGGCGCTCCCACGCTGGATATTCTGGAGAACTTTTCGGCCTACGCCTCGTTCTCTTATGCTCCCGAAAGATGGAAAGGCTGGAACTTCAACGCTTCTCTTGCCTTGGACATGGGAGAGATATACGGAGATAATTTCGGATTTCAATTAAAGATACATAAATCGTTCTAAAGCAATGAACTACATACAAACAGAAATTGATGGCGTATGGATCATCGAACCGAGAGTGTTCAATGACGCGCGCGGCTACTTTATGGAAGCGTTTAAAGAAGAAGAATTCCGTGCCAACATCGGCGATGTACATTTCGTACAGGACAACGAGTCTAAATCTTCTTTCGGTGTATTACGCGGACTGCATTATCAGAAAGGCGAATACAGTCAGGCCAAACTGGTACGTGTCATAAAAGGCAAGGTACTGGATGTTGCGGTCGACCTGCGCCGTTCGTCTCCTACATTCGGCAAGTACGTCAGCGTGGAGCTGAGCGAGGAGAACAAGCGTCAGTTCTTTATTCCCCGCGGCTTTGCCCATGGCTTTTTGGTGTTGAGCGACGAGGCAATCTTCACTTATAAAGTAGATAACGGCTATGCACCGCAGGCAGAGGCCTCCATTCGCTTCAACGACGAAACCGTCGGTATCGACTGGCCGGTTGCGGAATCTCAATTCATAGTATCAGAGAAAGACGGACATGCCGTATCGTTCAAAGATGCGGAATATTTTGAATAGGATATGAAAATAGCCATTGTCGGTACGGGATACGTCGGCTTAGTAACCGGTACTTGTTTTGCAGAAATAGGCGTCAACGTTATTTGCGTCGATACGAACGGCGAAAAGATAGAAGCGCTGAAGCAGGGAGTGATTCCAATCTACGAAAACGGACTGGAGGAAATGGTAAACCGGAACGCGAAAGCGGGACGCCTGCAATTCACGACTTCTTTGGAAAGTTGCCTGGACGAGGTAGATGTTATATTCAGCGCTGTGGGTACTCCGCCCGATGAAGATGGCAGCGCGGACTTGAGTTATGTGCTCGAAGTGGCGCGTACCATCGGACGCAACATGACGAAATACGTACTGGTGGTAACCAAGAGTACCGTTCCGGTGGGCACTGCCGGGAAAGTACGTGCGACGATTCAGGCTGAACTGGATAAACGGGGAGTACGAATAGAGTTTGACGTTGCTTCCAACCCCGAATTCCTGAAAGAGGGAAACGCCGTGGCCGACTTTATGAGCCCCGACCGGGTAGTGGTGGGAGTAGAGTCCGAACGGGCAAAGCAGCTGATGAGCAAGCTCTACAAACCGTTCTTGCTGAATAACTTCCGCGTCATCTTCATGGATATCCCATCTGCCGAAATGACAAAGTATGCGGCTAATTCCATGCTGGCTACCCGCATCAGCTTCATGAACGATATCGCCAATCTGTGCGAGCTGGTGGGAGCTGACGTCAATATGGTGCGCAGCGGCATCGGCTCCGATACGCGTATCGGCCGCAAGTTCCTCTATCCGGGCATCGGGTATGGCGGTTCGTGTTTCCCGAAAGACGTAAAGGCGTTAATCAAGACCGCCGAACAGAACGGTTATCGGATGCGTGTGCTCCAAGCAGTGGAGGAGGTCAATGAAAAGCAGAAAAGCGTCTTATTTGAAAAGCTGCAGCGACACTTCAGCGGCGATTTGCAGGATAAGACAATCGCCTTATGGGGATTGGCTTTCAAGCCGGAAACAGACGATATGCGCGAAGCGCCTTCGTTGATTCTGATAAACAAGTTGCTGAATGCGGGCTGTAAAGTGCGCGTATACGATCCGGCCGCCATGACGGAATGCCGCCGTAGGATAGGCGATAGCGTCTGCTACGCTACCGACATGTACGATGCCGCACTCGATGCGGATGCCTTGATGCTGGTGACGGAATGGAAAGAGTTCCGCCTGCCGTCATGGGCTGTCATCAAAAAGGCCATGAGAACCCCGGTATTATTGGACGGTCGCAATATCTACGAAAAGAAAGAAATAGAAGAACTTGGATTTACCTACCACTGTATAGGTAAATAAAGGAAGGAGACAGACATGAAAAAACTCGTAATAGAGTTGTGTTGCGTCATAGTGTTGGCTGCATGCGGTAATGGTAAGGAGCAAAATACTGTCGAAGAGGACTCTACGGCCAAGGCTCTGCTTCAAGGCGTTTGGATAGATGATGAAACCGAACTGCCTTTGATGCGCATAGAAGGAGACACCATATACTATGCCGATCCCCAGAATATCCCCGTATCATTTAAGATTATACGAGATACGATATATGTGTACGGCAGCAATACCGTAACCTACAAGATTGACAGGCAGACCGAGTACAGCTTTTGGTTTCATTCATTGGCGGATGAGATTGTAAAGCTGCATAAATCGGAAAGTCCCGAAGATGCGCTTGCCTTTGAGAACAGGGAAGTGGAAGTCATACCCACTACGGAAGTAGTGAAAAAGGATAGCGTAGTAATGTACAAAGGTACACGCTACCGGGGATATGTGTACATCAATCCCTCGAAGATGAAGGTTGTCCGCTCGTCCTATTCAGAGGGTGGTATCAGTGTGGATAATGTTTATTACGACAATGTCATACATATCTGCGTGTATGAGGGCAGGCGGATGTTGTATGGCAAAGACATTACCAAGAAAATGTTTGCCGGTATCTTTCCTGAGGAGACGTTGAGCCAAATGATTCTTGCCGATATGAATTTTATGGGAGTTGACAACGAAGGCTACCGATACCAGGCAACCTTACGCGTACCGGAAAGTTCCGTATACAGTCTGGCGGATATTACAATCGGATTCGACAATCGGACGGAGATAAAAAAAGCGGAATAAATTCCGCTTTTACTTATTCTTGTTTCTTTGCCCGGGCAGGCTTTTTGCCGCCTTCCCTGCGTTTGTTGTTATTCCGGTTACCGCCTTTTCCGTTTCCGCTTTTTTCGTTTCCGCCACTCCGGCGTCCGCCGCCTTTGAAGTTGCTGCGTTTGCGTCCGTCATTGGAGCGCGGTTTATACTCGGGGGCTTCGCCCAATTCTTCCGGCACCGGTATCTTATAGATTTCCTTTTCCAGAAAATTCTCTATGCCCTTGAAGTTCGTCTGTTCCTTTTCGTTGACGAAAGTAAGAGCTACGCCGTCATTGTTGGCACGTGCCGTACGTCCGATGCGGTGTACGTAGTCTTCGCTGTCATGCGGCACATCATAATTGATAACCAAGCGGATATCGTCTATATCGATACCGCGCGCCACAATATCGGTGGCAACCAATATATTGACCCGACCCGCCTTGAACTCGTACATTACTTCCTCGCGCTGCGCCTGCTCGAGGTCGGAGTGCATTTCCCCGACGTTCAGCTTCATTTGCTTCAGCGCTTTGGTTACTTCTTTCACCTTCAGTTTGGAAGATGCGAAGATAATGACGCGTTCGGGCGTCTGCTCGGCGAAAAGACTGCGGATGATTCCTAACTTTTGGTTCTCATAGCATACATAAGCGGCCTGCACAATCTTTTCGGCAGGTTTGGAAACGGCAAGTTTCACTTCTGCCGGATCGTTCAGGATACTCTGCGCCAGTTGCTGTATCTTGGCAGGCATCGTAGCCGAGAACATAATGGTCTGACGTTCTTTAGGCAGGTATTTCACAATCTGCATAATGTCATCATAGAATCCCATGTCCAGCATGCGGTCTGCTTCATCCAGAATGAAGTAGGAGACGCGTGAAAGGTCTACATATCCCAGACTGAGATGCGCTATCAGGCGTCCCGGAGTTGCGATTACAACATCCGCACCCAAAGTCAGACCTCTTTTTTGCTGCTCGAAAAGCACTCCGTCATTACCGCCGTACACAGCCACGCTGCTCACCGGCATGAAATAGGAGAAACCCTCCATTTGCTGGTCTATCTGTTGCGCCAACTCCCGTGTAGGTGCCATTACTATACAGTTGATGGAATCTTCGGGATGCCCGCCTTCCGAAAGCTTGTTCAATATGGGCAACAGGTACGCGGCGGTTTTTCCGGTTCCGGTTTGTGCAACAGCTATCAAATCCCGGCCTTCGAGTATAACTGGTATTGATTTTTCTTGTATGGGGGTGCACTCGTCGAAACGCATTGCATCCAGTGCTTCAAGCACGTTGTCGTTTAATTTTAGTTCAGAAAACTTCATGAATTTCGTTATATTTGCCACAAAGATAATGCAAACCGAGAACAGAATAAAATGAACTTGTTCATTTTTTATGCCGAGGTGCAGCTTATTTTCGTATTTGGTACAAAGATAATGCAAACCGAAAGTAGAACAAAATAAGCTTGCTAAAAAATAAGCTCCTGCGAGAATTAATTATCGCAGGAGCTTACGCATATATGGTATGAACTTATTTTATCGCGGAATATCTATATAAGAATCTTTGAATCCCAGGAAGTAAAGCACTCCGTCCAGACCGATTGTGTTGATGGACTGCTTGGCATTTGCCACGACCTTAGGCTTGGCGTGGAAAGCGATACCCAATCCGGCGATACCCAGCATCGGCAAATCATTGGCGCCGTCACCCACCGCAATGGTTTGGGCTATGTCTACTTTCTCAACTTGCGCTATCAGGCGCAGCAGTTCGGCTTTGCGCTTGCCGTCCACTACATCGCCGAGATAACGTCCGGTCAGTTTGCCGTTCTCTATTTCCAGTTCATTGGCATAGACATAGTCGATACCGTATTTCTGCTGGAGATAACGCCCGAAATAAGTGAAACCGCCCGAAAGGATGGCAATCTTATAACCGTATTTCTTCAGAACATACATCAGGCGGTCAACACCTTCCGTAATAGGCAGGTTCTCGGCGATCTCCTGCATGACAGACTCGTCCAGGCCTTTCAGCAGAGCCACCCGCTCGCGGAAGCTTTCCGTAAAGTCTATCTCTCCACGCATGGCACGTTCCGTAATAGCCTTTACCTGCTCGCCGACACCTGCACGTATGGCCAGTTCGTCTATAACCTCGGTCTCTATCAATGTAGAGTCCATGTCAAAGCAAATAAGGCGGCGCATACGACGATACATATTGTCCAGCTGGAAAGAAAAGTCCATTTCCAGTTCGCTGGCCAGTTGCATCAGCTGCTCCTGCATGGCTATGCGGTCTTTAGGTGTGCCTCGTACGGAGAACTCAATGCAGGCGCGTGTTTTCGTATCGCATTCATCCAGCGGAATACGTCCCGTAAGGCGCTTGATGGCATCGATATTCATACCTTGCTCCGCCAGAATACGGGTAACCGCCGAAATCTGGCGGGCAGACAACTTACGTCCGAGCAGCGTGAGAATATAACGGTTCTTACCCTGCATGCTCACCCAGTTTTCATACTCTTGCGCCGTAATAGGATAGAAGCGGATAGTGACACCCAAAGACGATGCCTTGAAAAGCAACTCTTTCATGATAAAGCCGGAATGTTGTTCTTCCGTTTTACATAGGATACCCAATGACAGGGTGTTATGGATGTCGGCTTGTCCGATGTCGAGGATGGTAGCATCGTACTTGGCAAGAATTTCTGTAACCGAAGCCGTCAGTCCCGGACGGTCTTCACCTGTTACGCGGATAAGAATAAGTTCTGTACTTAATGGTTGCATAAGTTGTCTATTAATAGGATAACAAGCCACAAAAGTAAGGAAAAATCTCGCCTTTTATGCTAAATAACATAAAAAAGTGCACTAAAAAAGTGAGAAAATTGCTTGTTTATTTGGAAGTTACTTTAAGAATTACTTACCTTTGCACCCGATTTCAGAATTAAAGGCTTTGAGTATCAATGAATTCCTCTCATTGCAAGGTCTGAGAAGATGACGTTCCGGGAAGAAATCACTGCCAAAAAGGACAGTCCCGGATAGTATTAACCAAAATCGTGTTACATGAAATATGTAAAATGGATTTTTGTTGTATTACTAATTGGTTCCTTGACTTCTTTTGTAGAAAAAGACAAACCGACCGGTGGTTTGAATGTGGGTGACATAGCCCCGGACTTTAAAATCCAATCTATGTCTGCCGGGCAACCGTTAGCCGAACTTTCAGACATGAAAGGCAAATATGTGTTGCTTAGCTTTTGGGCAAGTTATGACGCGCACTCCCGGATGCAAAACGCAAGTTTGAGCAATGTGCTTCGTTCCGCTTCCCGCAATGAAAATGTGGAAATGGTTTCCGTCTCATTCGATGAGTACCAATCTATTTTTAAGGAAACTGTTCGTAAGGACCAAATAGTTACGCCCACTTGTTTCGTGGAAACTAAAGGCGAGTCCTCCGGCTTATTCAAGAAATATCGCTTAGGCCGCGGATTTACTAACTATTTATTAGATGAGAATGGTGTGATTATTGCCAAAAACATCTCTGCTGCAGAGCTTTCAGCTTACTTGAATTAAGCGCTTCAATGCACAACGCTGCAACGAAGGGATTAAAGAACCTGTAAGAAGAAAGTGGGGTTTCTTCCGACAACGGGCGGTCTGTCCGCCTGAAAAGAAGGAAGAACAAAACAAAAGAGGAAATGAATACAACAAAAAAGCCGTCCCGCACTTGTGGAAACACAAGAGCGGGACGGCTTCTTATTTTAAATATCCTGTGATTTGCCTTGGCGACAGCTTCCTGCAATTACTTACTTCGGCGCTTTCTTATACAGGTAGAATGCTATGAATGCATAAAGCAGGTTCGGTATCCATACCGCAATGACGGGCGGCACATTACCGTTCACCGCAAATGTGGAGGCAATCGTTTGGAACAGAATGTACGAGAAACTTAATCCCAAGCCTATACCCAGATGCAATCCCATACCGCCTTTTGTCTTTTTCGAAGAAAGAGATACACCTATCAGCGTCAGGATGAACGAGGCGAAAGACATGGCTATACGTTTATGATATTCTATCTCGAACTCCTTGATATTGGCAAAACCACGCTGCCGTTGCCTGCCTATGTACTCGCTCAGCTGAGGGCTGGTAAGCATCTCCTGCTGGTTCTTCATGATAAGGAAGTCGGCAGGCTCCATAAACAGGATGGTATCCAGCCGCTCTCCTTTGACGATACTTTCGCGCATACCGTCCATTTCACGAATCATGTAGTCTTTCACTTTCCATTTATGCACAGCTGCCGTATCGTAGGTGATGCTGCGTGCAGTGAGGTGAGACACCAGCTGTTTGTCCTTGAACTTATCGAGTGAAAAGCGATAACCGGTTTTGCTGTAATCCTCAAAACGCTCTATATAGGCAATGACTCCCGAATCGACCTCCAACTGAATATTGCGGGCTGTGGTGGACTTACGGGGCTTATAGTATTTATCCTCGAAATTAAGTCGCGTGACGCTGCCTTTAGGAATGACGTACGAACCGAGACAGAACGTAGTGATCGCAATGATAGCCGCCGACACCATATAAGGACGCAGCATACGCTTAAAGCTCATTCCCGTAGAGAACATTGCGATAATCTCCGAGTTCTCCGCAAGCTTGGAAGTAAAGAAGATTACCGCGATAAAGACGAACAGCGGGCTGAACAGATTGGCAAAGTAGGGGATGAAGTTCATGTAGTAATCGAAGATAATGGCTTTCCACGGCGCTTCATGGGACATAAAGCGGTCCATTTTCTCATTAAAGTCGAATACTACGGCGATGGAGATAATCAGGGCTATGGCAAACACGTATGTTCCCAGGAACTTCTTAATGATGTACCAGTCCAGCCGCTTGAGGAACTTGTTTTTCCCGACAGGCAGTTTTATATCTTTCAGTATCTTCCGGTCAATCTTGCTCATAATCTTGTCGATACACGTTGTACCATCATCGGTTTCCATGTAGAGAAATCACCGGCGATAATATGCTTGCGGGCTTCACCGGCAAGCCAGAGGTAAAACGCCAGATTGTGAATGGAAGCAATCTGCATGGCCAGCAATTCCTGCGCATGGAACAGATGGCGCAGATAGGCCTTACTATATAATGTATCTACGTAAGATGCGCCGTCCGCCTCAATAGGAGAGAAGTCGGTTTCCCATTTCTTATTACGCATATTGATGATACCGTCTTTGGTGAACAGCATCCCGTTACGTCCGTTGCGTGTAGGCATCACGCAGTCGAACATGTCAACTCCGCGTTCGATGCCTTCCAGAATGTTTACAGGCGTACCTACCCCCATCAGATAACGGGGGTTGTCTTTCGGAAGAATCTCATTCACCAACTCTATCATTTCGTACATCTTCTCCGTAGGCTCACCTACGGCCAGACCGCCGATTGCATTACCCTCGGCTCCTTTAGAGGCTATGAACTCCGCCGACCGTTTACGCAGGTCGGGATAGACACATCCTTGCACGATAGGGAAAAGCGCCTGATGATAACCGTACTTGGGTTCCGTTTCGTTGAATCGCGTGATGCAACGGTTCAGCCAACGGTGCGTCATTTCCATCGACTTCTTGGCATAGGCATATTCCGCATCGCCCGGAGTACATTCGTCAAACGCCATCATTATGTCCGCTCCGATAGTACGCTCGATGTCCATTACCCTCTCCGGAGTGAAGACGTGCTTGCTTCCGTCGATGTGCGAACGGAACTCGGCGCCTTCTTCGCGCAGTTTGCGGATACCCGCCAATGAAAAGACCTGGAAACCGCCGCTGTCGGTCAGCATCGGACGGTCAAAGCCGTTGAACTTATGCAGTCCGCCGGCTTTCTCTATAACATCCAATCCGGGACGCAAATAAAGATGATAGGTATTCCCTAATATAATCTGCGCCTTTATATCTTCTTTCAATTCTGTCAGATGCACGCCTTTTACGGTTCCCAACGTACCTACCGGCATAAAGATGGGAGTTTCAATCTGCCCATGGTCAGTGGTAATCAAACCTGCACGCGCATTCGTCTTGCTGTCTGTGTACTGTAACTCAAATGTCATTCTTCTTACTTTTCTATCTTTTCTTTTTTAACGGACAAGTCGATGGCATCAGCTACTTTTTCATCAGTCAGCGCAATGGCAAACACCTCTTTTACATCTTTCACATAGTGGAAAGTCAGTCCTTTCAGATAAATTTCCTGTATCTCTTCAATGTTCTTACGGTTCTCGTCGCTGAGGATAATCTCCTTGATGCCGGCACGTTTGGCAGCCAGAATTTTTTCTTTGATGCCACCGACGGGAAGCACTTTTCCACGGAGCGTGATTTCGCCCGTCATGGCAAGGTTGGCTTTTACTTTTCTCTGCGTAAGTGCGGATGCCAGCGAAGTAGCCATCGTTATACCCGCCGACGGACCATCCTTGGGAATAGCTCCTTCGGGAACATGAACATGGATATTCCAGTTGTCGAAAATATCTTCATCAAGATTCAGCAACGAAGCATGTGCCTTAATGTACTCCAGCGCCAGCATAGCCGACTCTTTCATTACATCGCCCAAGTTTCCGGTCAGCGTCAGGCGGCCGCCTTTGCCGCGACTGAGACTGGTTTCGACGAACAGAATCTCACCGCCGACAGCAGTCCACGCCAAGCCGGTAACCACACCGGCATATTCATTGCCTTGATACTTGTCGCGCGTATATTCGGGAGCGCCCAGGAATTCGTACAAATCACCCGGCTTAATTTCGGTCTTTGCGAAATAACCGTCCGTAGCATATTGACGAGCCGATTTACGCAGAATCTTTCCAATCTTCTTCTCCAACTCACGCACACCGCTTTCACGGGTATAAGACTCTATGATCGCTTCCAGCGTATTCTTGGGAATCTTGATATCGTTTTTCTTCATACCGTTTGCTTCCAACTCTTTGGGAACCAAATGGCGACGGGCAATCTCTATCTTTTCCTCGGTGATATAACCGCTTACTTCAATCAACTCCATGCGGTCGAGCAACGGTCCGGGAATCGTATTCAGATTATTGGCGGTAGCAATGAACATTACTTTCGACAAATCATAATCCACATCCAGGAAGTTGTCGTGAAACGTAGTATTCTGCTCCGGGTCGAGTACTTCGAGCAGAGCGGAAGAGGGGTCTCCCTGACGGTCGGCGCTCACCTTGTCTATCTCATCCAATATAAATACCGGATTTGAAGAACCGGCTTTAATCAGACTTTTGATGATGCGTCCCGGCATCGCTCCGATATAAGTCTTGCGGTGTCCGCGTATTTCGGCTTCATCGTGCACGCCACCCAAAGACATACGGATATACTTCCGCTTCAAAGCAGCCGCAATAGAACGCCCCAAAGAGGTTTTACCCACACCCGGAGGGCCATACAGGCAGATGATAGGCGACTTCATGTCTCCCTTCAACTTCAATACGGCGAGGTGTTCCAATATACGTTCCTTTACTTTCTCCAAACCGTAATGGTCTTTATTCAACGTCTTCTCGGCATTGGTCAAGTTCAGATTATCCGTTGTATAAACGCCCCACGGCAGACTCATCATGGTTTGCAGATAGTTCAGTTGCACACTGTAATCGGGCGATTGCGGATGCATGCGCTCCAACTTATCCACTTCTTTCAGGAAGGTGCTTTTTACTTCTTCATTCCATTTTATGGTTTCCGCTTTTTTACGCATCTCTTCCAATTCTTGCTCCTGGCTGCCGCCACCCAGTTCATCCTGAATGGTTTTAATCTGCTGTTGCAAGAAATACTCGCGTTGTTGCTGGTCTATATCCTCGCGGGCGCGCATCTGGATAGATTCCTTGATTTCGGCGAGCTGAACTTCCCGGTTCAGAATTTCGAGCAAACGATAGGTGCGGGCACGCAATGCGTCAATGCGCAGCAACTCTATCTTTTCATCCTTCTTCAAGGGCAGGTTGGTGCAGATAAAGTCCACCAGAAACATCGGGTTGGTAATGTTCTTGATGGCAAATGCAGAATCCTGCGGAAACATATCCGAAGATTTGATATAGCGTACGGTCAAGTCTTTACACGCTTCTACCAATGCCTGGAACTCCTTATCGTCTTTTGCGGGAATTTCCTCATTAAGCGTGCTTACACGTCCTTTCAAATATGGAGTAACTTCCGTTATCTCTTTCAATTCAATGCGCTTGGAGCCTTGCAGGATAACGGTAGTCGTTTGATCCGGCATTTCCAGCACACGGACAATCTTGGCAACCGTACCGATTGTATGCAGGTCCTCAAACAAAGGCGTTTCCGTATCAGCTACTTTCTGACACACCACGGCGATATATGTACCTTTCTTTTCTGCCTCACGCACCAATTTCAGGGAAGATTTTCTTCCGACAGACACCGGCATAAACACACCCGGAAACAAAACCATGTTCCGCAGAGGTAATACCGGCAGGATTTCATCAACCTCAATATCCATCAATTGTTCTTCATTCCCCTCAAAATCAGCAATTACAGAAAACGCATTTTCATTCCTATCTTCGATATCACTCAAGTAATTTCTTTTCTTCATCTCATTCTTTTTAGTTTATGTCATATTGGCAGGCCAATAAGGCGTCTGCAAAGTTAGCTATTTCTTCTATTAAATAGGCGTTCCTTTCTTTAAAAAGACAAAAACGATGCCAAAATTGCCGCTATTTGGGCGGCTTTGATTATTTTTGAGTCCGATTAACAAAAACAAATATGCCGAATCCTTATTTCCAGTTCAAACAATTTACCGTCCGGCACGACAAATGCGCCATGAAAGTAGGTACAGACGGAGTGCTATTAGGGGCGTGGGCTCCGGTTCAAGGTGCTAAACGAATTCTTGATGTAGGAGCGGGTAGTGGTCTAATATCCTTACAATTAGCGCAGCGTAATCCGGAAGCCGCAATTACCTCTGTCGAAATAGACCCGGCAGCGGCGGCGCAAGCCCAAGAGAATATTCAATCGTCCCCCTGGAACCATCGGATGGAAGTGGTATGCTGTGACTTCCGCAAGTATCATCCGGAAGACAAATTCGACCTGATTGTTTCCAACCCGCCTTATTTTGTCGATGCCCTGAAATGCCCGGACAATCAGCGCTGCATGGCACGGCACACGAGTGAACTGAGCTATGAATTGCTCTTCGGACATTCGGCGCATTTCTTATCGGAACGGGGAAGTATAAGCATTATCATTCCGGCGGAAGTTGAAAAGACGGTGGTTGATACAGCCTGGAAGTATAATTTTCATCCACATCGCCGCTTGTATGTTTTTACCAAACCCGGAAAACCTTGCCGGCGCGTGTTATTGACTTTCGGCTATCAGGATGTACCATGTATCGAGGACAGTCTTTACATAGAAGGAGAGAAGCACGGACAGTTTACCCCGGAGTACATCGCCCTGACCAAAGACTTTTATTTGAGAATGTAAGCTGTGCAAATTCGTCTTGCGGAATGAATATATTCATCCTGAGAAACGGATATATTTGTCTTGTGAGACGAATTAATTCGTCTCGGGAGATGGTTTTATTTATCTCACGAGGCAATTCCTTATATAGCAAAAGAACAAGGATTCACCCGCTAACCCGTATAAACAGGTGTGTGGAAGGTGAAGGGCAAAAGTACAAACCCGGTTTATTTATGTATAATCCATCGTCGTCGGAGAGTATCTATGATACAAAAAAAACGAACCACTGAATTTCAGTGGCTCGTTTTCTGTCGGGGTAGCGGGATTCGAACCCACGACCCCCTGCTCCCAAAGCAGGTGCGCTAACCGGACTGCGCTACACCCCGAGTGCTTTACTTCTTAAAAGCGAGTGCAAAGGTAAAATCTTTTTTGATATAGACCAAATCTTTTTATGATTTTATCTGAAATAAAATTATAAAAGTCTGGGAAACAATATACGGGAACAGTTAATTATTCTCTGCCTCTTTGATACGTTCTCTTTTATATCTATTTTTGTAGAAATAATCTTAATAAAATCAGAGAATATGAAGTTGACCAAACCTATTTTACTTGTTACCGTTATTCTGTTGGGATGTGCTTCCTGCAAAAATAAAGCCGGAAATACAGAACAGGAAAGCGCAAAGCCCGGTACAGAGGAGATTAACGATTCCGTATATCATGCACAAGGCGTAGTTATGGATGCTACCATGAATGGATTCACAATGGTTACCCCGAAAAACGATACCTTATATATAAGTACAATGGATCAGGATATAGCCTTGGAAGAAGGACTATCAGTAGGAGATACATTAGAGGTTTCGTACACGGTTACCGAAGATGAACCCGGCATTAACATTGCATCTGCCATAACGAAAATACATTAACTCACTTTTAAAAACATATAGTATGAAGAAACTTTTATTGGCAGCCGCCGTATTGGTTATTGCAATGGCCGCTTGTAATGAAAAGCAAAGCAAAGACTCTATCATTGGCTCATGGGTAATGCCTATCGAAGGACAGCCGGGAAAAATGCAGGGTATCAAACTGGAAGAGGGCGGGGATGCATCTTCCATTAATATGGCTACGCTGGTATATAAATATTGGGAACAACAAGGAGATGAACTTTATCTCACGGTAAAAAGCATTGGTAACGGTATGGAGATAGAGGGGATAGACACCTTAAGAATTGAGAAACTTACGGCTGACTCATTAATCTTAAATTCCAATTACGGCTATACACTACGTTATGTAAGAGAAAAGTAAGATAATAAAGGGGAATGCGCAACAGTCCGTATTCCCCTTCCTTTTTATACCCAAAGAACCATTATTTCATTCTTGCAGCAATAGCCAGCAGCACCCCGAGCACAACACCCAAAATAGCGGCAAACAAAACTCTTACCTCGCCCGGTAACAAGAAAGTAATGGTGTGGGCGGGGTACCAGAAAAAAGGAATCGTTTTCTTAAAAACAAAATTCCATTGCGCATCCCAATTAAGATGCGTAATAATACGCGTCATCGGGATAGGGGTAATAAGACTGCGAAGCGAACCGCCACAATCCAGAATATGTGTATCCGTTATCTTGTGAAATGTCATGAATACAGGAGCAAAGATTGTGTTCATGGCAACAGATATAGCCAGAGCAATCCATAACTTGTCCAAACAGAAACCGCCGTTAATTATCACCGAAGCATCCGCCATCCCCATATACTCCATAAACTGTGGCACACCTTTAGAAAAGATAATCATCGCCATATTGATTCCCATCCCTAAAATACCCCATACAACCGCACGGGAAAGTACTCCGAATCCTTTTCTGTTATATACTCCGGCACTGATGCGAAGCCCCAGCATCTCACCTAAAGTAGCAAGCACTCCGAATTTCAGGAAACTCATTACCATACCATGTGTGGCATTGAAAGACTTATACCAGCCGTAAACCGCATCACTCACGAAAAAAGGTAAGAAGATTACGATTAGGACGAAAAGGAAATCTTGCTTTTTCATTCAAATGTTGTGCTTTTCATTAATAATAACAGCAAACATACTAAAATAAATTCAATATCAAAGCAATCAGACAAGTAAAACCGGTAAATCAAAGCAAAAGTACGTTTTATCCTTTTATTATCAAGAAAAAAGGCAGAATTCAAATGAAATCCTGCCTCTCTCTGTAATTTGGAAATACAATCTCTTATTGCTTGTTTTTCATATATTCATCAGCTTTCTCCTTAGCACGAGCTACTCGTTTCGCCGTATCCGGATGAGATGAAAACATCTTTTGGAATTTAGACTCCTTGGGAGCTTCCGCTGAAAGTTCCAGCAGTTTATTCAAAGCATTATACATGGCATAAGGATCCAAATTATTCTTTATAGAAAATTCAAAACCGTAATCGTCCGCTTCCGCTTCCTGCTTTTGGGAGTATTGCGCACCCGCCAAAGCTTCCGCCATAGCGCCTAACTCGGAATCAGTCAGCTTTGATACGGTAGAGCTTGCAGCGCCTGCGGCATTCTTCACTGCAGAACGAAGATAAGCGCTCTTCATAGCATCTTTGGAGTCTGTATGAATTACATGGCCTATCTCATGACCTACCACAGCCATCACTTCATCATCCGTCATAATATCCATTAACCCGGCGCAAATACGTACGCTGCCGTCACCGCAAGCAAAAGCGTTCACGTCGATAACTTCATAAACGCCAAAGTTTACTTTCAGACCATCCACCTCTTTAATATGCCCGGTCAGTTTTTCCAGACGTTTACCATACTCCGTATCAGGTTTGGTCAAAGGATTGTGAGTATCCATCCATTGCATATACTCCTTACTCATAGCTACAATATCCGCATCCGAAAGAGTTATAGCTTTAGCGGCATCAGTGCCGGCCTGAACAACCTTACCTACATTTATTTTCTTACCGCCAATTTTAAACTGCGCATAGGCAGTTGTAGTGTAAGTCATTCCGCATACAATAGCGGCGAAAATCAGAATTTGTTTTTTCATGTTGTTTGGTTTGTTTTAATGGATTATTTTATAAAAGAAAGCCGTTTAACCGACCCACGATTAAACGGCTTTTATCTTTGCTTTAATTCTTCATTCTTTTACTTGATTATTCCCAATTCCCTGAAGCATTTAGTCAACTTCTCAACGGCATAATCTACCTGTTCCTTAGTATGAGTAGCCATCAATGCTACGCGTACCAATGTATCTTGAGGAGCGCATGCAGGCGGAATTACCGGATTGATAAAGATACCTTCATCAAAAGCCATCTTCGTTACAACAAATGTCTTTTCCGTATCACGCACATACAAAGGTATGATAGGCGATTCGGTTTCGCCAATCTCAAAACCGGCATCACGGAAACTCTTCAATGCGTAATTGGTAATATCCCACAGGCGTTGAATGCGTTCCGGTTCTGATTTAATAATATGGAGAGCTTCACGGGCTGCAGCCGTTGCTCCCGGCGTACTGCTTGCCTGGAATATATAAGAACGGGCATTGTGACGCAACCAATTGATGACATCTTTGTCACCCGCGATAAAACCGCCGATAGAAGCCAATGACTTACTGAAAGTTCCCATTATCAGGTCGATATCTTCGGTCACTCCGAAATGGTCGCAAACACCACGGCCTTGCTTACCGAATACACCCAAACCGTGAGCTTCGTCCACATAAATACTGGCATTATATTTCTTTTTCAAACGAACGATTTCCGGCAAATTAGCCAAATCACCCTCCATTGAGAATACGCCATCTACAACAATCAGCTTTACGGCATCCGGCTCACACTTCTGGAGTTCCTTTTCAAGGTCTTCCATATCATTGTGCTTATACTTTAATTGTGTAGCGAAAGAAAGGCGGCGTCCGTCTACGATAGAAGCATGGTCACGGTCATCACAAATAATGTAATCACCACGTCCTACCACCGCGGGAATAATACCTTCATTTACAGTAAAACCGGTAGAAAAACAAAGAGCTTCGTCTTTGCCTACGAATTCGGCCAATTCCTTTTCCAATTCAACATGTATATCAAGAGTACCATTCAGAAAACGGGAACCGGCACAACCTGTACCATATTTTTCAGTGGCAGCTATTGAAGCGTCAATGATTCGTTTGTCGTATGTCAGTCCCATATATGCGTTCGAACCGAACATCAGAACCTTTTTGCCATCCATCATCACCTCTGTATCCTGGTGGCTGTTAATTGTGCGGAAATAAGGGTATACCCCTTTTGCCATAAATTGTTGCGGCAAATCATATTTCGCGAATTTGTCTTGCAGTAAACCCATGAAATGTCTTTTATATAATGAATATTTAATTCTATTAAAAACAAGTTCTTAAAAACAGGGGGCAAAGATAGCAAAATATGTTGTTATCTGTTCCATTTACTCTAAAAAATCTGCTCTAACTCGTTTTAAGAGATTCATATGGTTAAAATTTAAAGGATTTATATTACTTTTGCATGACAGAAAACCCCATAGTAATATCCGTTTAAATGGACGATAGTAAAAAGAAAATATCATTTATAATAAATCCCATATCCGGTACGCAGGGTAAGGAGCAAATATTGAAATGGCTCGATGAAAAGCTGGATAAGAGCCGCTACATACCGGAAGTAATTTATACGGAATGGGCGGGGCACGCCGTTGAAATAGCCGCCCGGAAAGCTAAAGAAGAGGTTTTTGCCGTTGTTGCCATCGGCGGAGACGGAACAATCAACGAGATAGCACGCTCATTGGTGCACACTAAAACGGCATTGGGCATCATCCCATGCGGTTCCGGCAACGGGTTGGCACGCCATCTGCAGATTCCCATGGAGGCAAAAAAAGCAATTGATATTATCAATGAGGGATTGATAGATATCATTGACTATGGTAAAATCAATGATGTTCCTTTTTTCTGTACCTGCGGAGTAGGATTCGACGCATTTGTCAGTCTGCAATTTTCCAAAGCCGGCAGGAGAGGCCCGCTCATATATCTGGAGAAGACACTGCTTGAAAGCCTCAAGTACAAGCCGGAAACATATGAGTTGGAGATGGATGGCAGTACCTCGCGATACAAAGCTTTCCTGATAGCATGCGGCAATGCCTCACAATATGGGAATAACGCCTATATAACCCCACAGGCCACGTTAAATGACGGATTGCTGGATGTTACTATTTTGGAGCCTTTTACCGTATTGGACGTACCGGCATTATCATTCCAGTTGTTCAACAAGACTATCGACCAAAACAGCCGTATAAAGACTTTCCGTTGTAAAACACTTCGTATTCACCGTTCCAAACCGGGAGTGATACATTTCGATGGAGACCCGATGATGATGGGAGAAAACATCGATGTGAATATCCTCAAAAGAGGCTTACAGGTTATTGTACCCAAGAATGCCGAAAAAGACACTTCAAACGTATTGCAACGTGCCCAGGATTACATCAATGGCCTGAAACAAATAAATGAAGCCATAATGGAAGACATTACCCATACGAATAGAAGGATATTGGATAAAGGCAAGGAACAAATAAAAAGACTCAGAAAGAATTAAACTCTACGAGTGACGTTGCAGCTGTTTTAGGATTGATAATTTTACTGTCAACTGCTAGATACGGTTATTTTTTAAAATAAACTCTTCTGTTTTGATACGTCTGTAATATGTTTTATGTATTTTTGCATGATATTTATGCAGTAAAGGGCATTGTATAGCCAAAAGAATAAATTATAAAGTTATATATAATAATATGTATAGATCACACACCTGTGGAGAATTGCGTATCTCCGACGTTAATAAGCAAGTGACGCTGGCAGGTTGGGTACAGCGCAGCCGTAAAATGGGAGGTATGACATTCGTGGACCTTCGCGACCGTTACGGAATCACCCAATTAGTATTTAATGAAGAAGTAGATGCCGAACTTTGCGAGCAGGCCAACCGCTTGGGCCGTGAATTCGTAATTCAAATAGTAGGAACGGTAAATGAGCGTTTCAGCAAAAACAAAAATATTCCTACGGGAGATATCGAAATCATTGTTTCAGAACTGAATATACTTAATTCAGCTTTAACTCCGCCTTTCACAATCGAAGATAATACGGACGGCGGCGATGATATCCGTATGAAATACCGTTATCTGGACTTACGCCGCGCCGCAGTACGCAAGAATCTGGAGTTGCGCCATAAAATGACAATCGAGGTACGTAAATATCTGGATAGCAAAGGATTCATTGAAGTAGAGACTCCTCTTCTCATCGGTTCCACCCCGGAAGGCGCGCGCGACTTTGTTGTTCCCTCACGTATGAACCCGGGACAATTCTATGCACTGCCGCAGAGCCCTCAAACATTGAAGCAATTACTGATGGTTTCAGGCTTTGACCGCTACTTCCAAATCGCGAAATGTTTCCGTGACGAAGACCTCCGTGCCGACCGCCAACCGGAATTTACACAAATCGACTGTGAAATGTCTTTTGTACAACAAGACGATGTAATCGAGCTTTTTGAAGGTATGGCAAAGTACCTTTTCAAGGAAATTCGTGGTGTTGAGTTGACAGAACCGTTCCAGCGGATGCCTTGGGCGGATGCCATGAAATATTATGGTAGCGACAAACCCGATTTGCGCTTCGGTATGAAGTTTGTGGAATTGATGGACATCATGAAAGGCCATGGTTTCTCTGTATTCGACAATGCCGCATATATCGGCGGTATTTGTGCGGAAGGCGCCGCAAGCTACACCCGCAAACAATTGGACGCCTTGACCGAATTCGTAAAGAAACCGCAAATCGGAGCAAAGGGTATGGTATATGCCCGTATAGAAGCTGACGGTACTGTAAAATCGAGTGTCGACAAGTTCTATACACAAGAAATTCTGCAAGATATGAAAGCAGCCTTTGGCGCAAAACCCGGCGACTTGATTCTTATCTTGAGCGGTGATGATGTAATGAAAACCCGCAAGCAACTGAACGAACTTCGTCTTGAAATGGGTAATCAATTAGGCTTACGCGACAAGAATAAGTTTGCATTGCTTTGGATAGTCGACTTCCCCATGTTCGAATGGAGTGAAGAAGAAGGTCGCTTAATGGCTATGCATCATCCGTTTACGCATCCGAAAGATGAAGATATTCCTTTGTTGGACACAGATCCTGCGGCTGTTCGTGCCGATGCTTACGATATGGTATGTAACGGTATTGAAGTGGGGGGTGGCTCTATCCGTATCCACGATGCCCAATTGCAGGCTAAGATGTTCGAAATATTGGGCTTCACACCGGAAAAGGCTGAAGAACAGTTCGGCTTTTTGATGAATGCCTTCAAATTCGGCGCACCTCCTCATGGCGGTTTGGCTTACGGCCTTGACCGTTGGGTAAGCATCTTTGCCGGCCTCGACAGTATCCGTGACTGCATTGCATTCCCGAAGAATAACTCCGGCCGCGATGTCATGTTGGATGCGCCTTCGGCCATCGACCAAAAGCAATTGGATGAACTGAACCTTATTGTTGAGGTAAAAGAATAAAAACCAGAGAACAGGAGAGAGTGAAAGAGTCCACACGTATTTGCCGTTTTGCAGTAATCGGTACGCTAAACGCCTTAATAACAGCAATCACCATCTGGATAATGATGGATGGATTGGATATTAATTACATGCTCTCCAATGTCACTGCATATATACTGGCACAGACTCATAACTTTATCTGGTGCAAGTATTGGATATTCCCAACAGAAAAAAAGAGCAACACTTGGCGACAAGTGCTGCTCTTTTCCATAGCCTTCGGAATGGCTTATTGCGCACAATTCCTTTTCCTCATCGGATTGGTAGAGGGGTTGAATTGTGATGAATATCTCGCCCAGTTCTTGGGACTATTTGTATATGGCGGAGTTAACTTCTTGATGAACAGAAAGGTCACGTTCAAATAAAAGCATTCCTTTCCTTTAATCTAAGAAGCGTTTGGTCAATCCCTCATAAGCATCGATTCTGCGGTCGCGCAAGAACGGCCACCAACGGCGAACATTCTCCGAACGTTCCATATCCACTTCCACTACAATATTTTCCGGCTGCTCATTACCTGCTTGTGCCAAAAATTCACCTTGTGGCCCAACCACAAAGCTATTTCCCCAAAACCGGATACCGTTTGTCTGCATGGAAGGATCGGGTTCATGTCCCACACGATTCACCGAAATAACCGGAAGACCGTTTGCTACGGCATGTCCACGCTGAGAGATTATCCATGCGTTGAGCTGACGGGCTTTCTCATCATCTGTATCACTGCTTTCCCAACCGATAGCGGTAGGATAAATCAGTAATTCGGCTCCTTTCAGCGCCATAAGACGAGCAGCTTCGGGATACCACTGGTCCCAACAAACCAAAACGCCCAATTTCCCCAAAGACGTCTGTATAGGTTCAAATCCCAAATCTCCGGGGGTAAAATAGAACTTTTCATAATAAGCCGGATCGTCCGGAATGTGCATCTTGCGATATTTCCCGGCAATGCTTCCGTCACGTTCAAAAACAACAGCCGTATTATGATATAAACCCGGAGCGCGTTTTTCAAATAACGAGGTTACCAATACAATGTTGTTGGCAGCCGCCAACTCTGAATAGAAACCGGTTGACGGTCCGGGAATAGGTTCCGCCAAGTCAAACAGTTGGGTATTCTCCGTCTGGCAGAAATAGAGTGAGTTGTGCAGTTCCTGCAACACCACTAACTGTGCACCATGAGTGGCACATGCTTCGATGCTCTTGGCCAGATTCATCAGATTAATGCGCATATCCGCAACATTTGCCTGCTGAATAATACCGACTTTTATTTTTCTCATAATCTATATTTCTTTTGAATGTTTTTCTTTTTGTCTATCTGATTACTCCTATCGGATATTGCATCGTGACACAGTGCAGCGAACCATGTTGTTTTATCAAAGCACGACAGTCTATACCTACAATCTCATGTCCGGGAAAAGCTTCTTGCAACACCTCTTTGGCACGGATATCATTCTCCGGCTGATTATACGTAGGATATAACACTGCATCATTCATTATCAAAAAGTTAGCATACGTAGCCGGCAGCCTTTCTCCCTCCACTTCTATTTTATCAGCCATTGGCAGTGCCAACAGTTTATAAGGTTCTCCTGCGAGTGTTCGGAACGTTTTAAGCTGCTCTTCCATTCGATACAATTCCTCATAATGTTCATCATTCACATCCCGGCACTGCACATAAGCAATCGTATCCGGCGAGCACAAACGGACAAGCGTATCTATGTGGCTGTCCGTATCATCTCCGGCCAAATATCCATAATCCAGCCAAAGTACCCGTTCAAGATGAAAGGCGGAGCGAAGATACTCCTCAATCTCCACTTTATTTAACTGACCGTTACGGTTAGGCGACAGCAGGCACTCCGAAGTGGTAAGCAATGTTCCCATACCGTCACTTTCAATGGAACCACCTTCCAGCACAAAACCTAAACGGTTCACATATCGGCCTGTTAGAATTCCGGCTTCAACAGCCCGGCGTGTTATTTGATTGTCTTTGTCCGAAGCGAATTTCAAGCCCCAACCGTTAAATGTAAAATCAAGCAGAGAAGGCCCTTCCGTATCTATCATAGTGATAGCTCCATGGTCGCGTGCCCAAGTATCATTCGTCTCACACTCCAGAAAACGAACATTATCCATGTTGACCATCATGGAGATTTGCTTTTTTACTTCCTCCGGTTCCGGAGTTACGATTAGCAGCAACTCCCGCTTTGCTATTTCGGAAGCAATGGCAATAAAACATCGCTGTACCTCTTCCAGCATATAAGCCCAGTCGGTATTCGCATGAGGCCATGTAAGCTGTATACCGCTCTGTAAAGTCCATTCTGCAGGCAGGTGAGGAGCACGTGTTTCCACCTGGAAGGTCATATTCTTGCCAAAACGCACTTGGCAATCTTTTTCCGTTCCTCCACCCAGGGGAAGTCCGACAAAATATCCCATATCATTCTAAGTCATTTAATTCGTTAAGTAAGGCAATGAAACTCGAGTACCGATATTCCTGAATCTCAATCTTCGTAAAGCCCTATTCTGCATTTCCCTAGTTCTACTTTAGAATTCTGAATCTCAGCTCTACGTTTCCATATCTCGACTTAAGGTTCGGAATACATTTATTTCTTTTCTTCCTTAGGCTTTCTGTCAAAGAACGGATTCTTGGAAGATGCGCTGACCGGAATAGCGAATACAGCCTTGCAATCTTTCAGCCAATTCATTCGCTGCGCAGCCAACCCCGCAGAAAACATTACCCGGGTATCTACCCTCATATCGGCGGCCATAGCGCAAGCCGATCCGACGGCAATCCCCACATCAACTGTATTCAAGGCGCATGGTACCCCCTCGGAACGTCCGGCACAAGTTGGAAAACCACAATGTCCGCAGTTCAAGCCTTGTGCCTGCTCGCGCGTACCTATTATAACGACACATTCGGCCTGTAAGACATTTGCAGCATCACGAAGAAAGAACTTCATGCCCAGCTCTTCGGCCATGGCAATCATTTTTTCCGAAAGCTTTTTCAAATCTTCTCCCGTAACCAGCGCAGTTTCAATTACATCTACACCTTTTCCTTTAGGCGCCGTACGTGCGGCGGTCATCATTTGTCTCGCCACATTGAGCACATGTTCATGGCGGCAATCCCGTTCGTTTTGTATCATACTTTTTCCTGAATTAATTAGTGATACAAAGATAAAAGTATAAAGTTATCTTTGCAAATCTTTTTTCCTTACCTTTGCAATAAAGACTAAAGTATTTATTTATGCTACAAATAGAGGATGCCAGTATTGCATACGGTGATGAGATATTATTCTCCAAATTCAACCTGCAATTGAAAAGGGGAGAGATTGCCAGCATTTCCGGTTCGTCGGGATGCGGGAAGACATCTCTTCTCAATGCCATACTGGGTTTTACTCCGTTAAAAGAAGGACGTATTACTGTCAATAACATCATATTGGATAAAAACAGCATAGACCTCATTCGCAAACAAATAGCTTGGATTCCACAAGAATTGGCACTTCCATTAGAGTGGGTAAGAGACATGATTCAACTACCTTTCGGTCTAAAAGCCAATCGAACCACACCGTTTTCCGAAGCACAATTATTCAACTGCTTTGAGGAATTAGGACTTGAAAGAGAACTATATTATAAGCGTGTAAATGAGATATCCGGCGGACAACGCCAACGTATGATGATAGCCGTAGCTTCCATGATTAACAAACCTTTAATCATCGTAGACGAGCCAACCTCTGCGCTCGACTCGGGCTCTACGGAGAGAGTACTTGCCTTTTTACGGCATCAAACCCGTAAGGGAACCGCTGTGCTGGCTGTGTCACACGACAAAGATTTTGCCGAAGGATGTGACCGGCATATAATAATGTAATCAACCTGATAAAAATAAAACCATGAGTTTTGCCGGATTTGTCTTTGATATGATACGCCGTGATAAGGAGAATCGCAATTTACGTCTTCTTCGCCGGGAACGTCTCAATGAGCGTTTAGATAAAATGTACAAAGGGCATGGTATGCCACGAAACACAACAGCAGAAGACATGGAAAAGATAACCAGACTTACCCGGCAAAAGGAATATTCCGAGCAGAGGTACACCGTGCGGATGATGTTGATTATTATGGGAATTTGTATTCTTACTGCGTCTGTATTGGTTTTCATATTTACCCGCTAATTCCATAAGAAAAAAAAGGCCTACCGAAATACTAATGAATTTTCCAAGATTTATTAATAAATTCCTGGAAATTTATTAATAAATTCTTCTGTAATTTATTAATAGCGCTACCTTTGCATTACAAGCTATCGGAAATATTTATGGGAACTATCGACATATCATACCTCAGCCTGGGCATCGGACTACTTCTACTATTAATACCCTTATTCTATATATGGAAGTTCAAGACAGGTCTGCTGCGTGCAACTCTCATCGGTACGGCGCGTATGATTGTGCAGCTTTTCTTCATCGGCGTCTATCTGAAATTCCTTTTTCTGTGGAATAATCCGTGGATTAATTTTCTATGGGTAATCGTCATGATACTCGTAGCTTCGCAAACGGCATTGGCACGCACACAACTGAAACGCAAGATATTACTGATACCTATATCCATAGGCTTTCTGTGTAGTGTGGCATGTGTGGGAATGTATTTCATAGGAATCGTGCTGCGTCTTGAAAATATGTTCAGTGCCCAGTATTTCATTCCAATTTTCGGTATACTGATGGGGAATATGCTATCCAGCAATGTCATAGCCCTAAATACTTATTATAGCGGATTGAAACGTGAACAGCAACTTTACCGTTATCTGCTTGGCAACGGGGCTACCCGTACCGAAGCGCAAGCACCGTTTATCCGTCAGGCCATTATCAAGGCATTTAGTCCGCTCATCGCCAATATCTCCGTCATGGGCTTGGTCGCATTTCCCGGAACAATGATCGGACAGATATTGGGTGGGAGCAGTCCGAATGTCGCTATCAAATATCAGATGATGATTATGGTTATCACATTTACGGCATCTATGCTTTCGCTGATGATAACCATTTCATTGGCTTCGCGTAAGTCTTTCGACGCTTACGGAAAGCTACAACCTGTCATGATAGAAAAAAAAGTAAAAAGTAAATCGTAGTTCACTACTTTTTCGTATATTTGCAACCAAATTTTCTACTGATAATGAAAATTAAGGAGATAGTAAGCGCCCTTGAACGGTTCGCGCCTCTGCCATTGCAAGACGGATTTGATAATGCCGGCCTGCAAATCGGATTGACAGATGCGGAAGCAACAGGGGCTTTGTTGTGTCTTGACGTTACTGAAGCCGTATTGGATGAAGCGATTGCGTTAGGATATAATCTTGTTATATCGCATCATCCGCTCATTTTTAAAGGTTATAAATCCATTACAGGAAAGGATTATGTGGAACGTTGTATCTTGAAAGCCATCAAGAACGACATTGTCATTTATTCCGCCCACACCAACCTTGATAATGCGCCGGAAGGAGTAAATTTCAAGATTGCCGAGAAAATAGGATTGAAGAATGTACGTGTACTGGAAGCTAAAGAAAACGCTTTGCTGAAGTTGGTCACATTTGTTCCTACAGACCGGGCAGAAGAAGTACGCGCGGCATTGGCATCTGCCGGATGCGGATGTGTAGGCAATTATGATTCGTGCAGCTACAATGTGGAAGGTGAGGGGATGTTCCGTGCCCGTGAAGGCGCCAATCCTTATTGTGGGGAAATCGGTGAACTGCATGTGGAAAAAGAAGTGCGTATCGAAACCATTCTGCCAACTTACCGAAAAGCGGAAGTGATAAAAGCGTTACTTACCGCACATCCATACGAGGAGCCTGCATTTGATTTATATCCGTTGCAAAACTCTTGGCAACAGGCCGGAGCAGGCGTTATCGGCGAATTGGAAACTCCGGAAACCGAGTTGGAATTCTTAAAACGTATCAAGAAAACCTTTGAAGCAGGTTGCCTGAGACACAACAAACTGACCGGACGCGAGATACAAACCGTTGCTCTATGTGGTGGTGCAGGGGCTTTCCTTATGCCGCTTGCCATACGCAACCATGCAGATGTCTTCATCACCGGCGAGATAAAATATCACGATTATTTCGGTCATGATACAGATATCCTGTTGGCGGAGATAGGGCATTACGAAAGCGAACAATATACAAAAGAAATATTTTATACAATAATCCGGGAGTTGTTTCCTAATGTTGAGGTTCAACAGAGCAAAGTGAATACAAATCCCATAAAATACATGTAATTAAAATGGCTAAAGAAGCAAAAAAAGATCCCCAGGAATTGACAGTGGAACAAAAACTGAAAGCCTTGTTCCAACTACAGACTATGTTGTCTAAAATCGATGAAATCAAGACGTTGAGAGGCGAGCTTCCTTTGGAAGTGCAAGACTTGGAAGATGAAATTGCCGGTTTGAGTACCCGCATCGAAAGAATCCAGTCGGAAGTTGCCGATTTGAAATCCGCTATCGCAACCAAGAGAGTGGAAATCGAAACAGCAAAGGCTTCTGTAGCTAAATATAAAGAGCAACAGGAAAATGTACGCAATAACCGCGAATATGACTTCCTGAGTAAAGAGATAGAGTTCCAAACTTTGGAAATTGAACTTTGCGAAAAGAGAATTAAAGAATTCTCCGCCGATGAAGAAATTAAATCTCAGGAAGCTGCAGACAGTACCGCTGCTTTGGAAGAAAGGCAAAAAGACCTGGACGTAAAGAAGAATGAACTGGACGAAATCATCTCAGAGACCAAGCAGGAAGAAGAAAAACTGAGAGACAAGGCTAAAGAGCTCGAAACTAAAATAGAGCCGCGTTTGCTTCAATCTTTCAAACGTATCCGCAAGAACTCACGTAATGGTCTGGGTATCGTGTACGTACAGCGTGACGCTTGTGGCGGTTGCTTCAACAAGATTCCGCCCCAAAGACAATTGGATATTCGTTCACGCAAGAAAATCATTGTTTGCGAATATTGCGGACGTATTATGATTGACCCTGAACTGGCAGGTATCACTCCCGAAGTGAAAGAAGAACCGGTAAAGGAAAAGCCGACAAGAAGCAGAAAGAAAGCAGCAGACGCTGAATAAATTCCGCAAGAATCGCGATAAACAAATAAAGGTTTAGGTTGTTATCAATCCCATAAAATAACAACCTAAACCTTTTTTTATGAGTATAAAAGCTTGGAGCAGTACATTGCTCGTCCTATGTTTTTCTTTTGCGGCATGGGCACAGAACAGCAGCCGCTACTTGGAAAAACCACTTCCACAAGGCTGGGGAACCGAAACTGCTCATGCCATCCCCGGAGACGATAATATGTTCGACGGCCAAATACAACCCGTAAATGACAAATGGTGGAAGGCTTTTGATGATCCGATGCTCGATTCACTGATAACAACGGCATCCACCAAGAACTTTTCAGTTCTTTCAGCCATAGACCGCATGGATATGGCGAAAACCAATTGGCGAATAGAACGGGGGAGTTTCTTTCCTTCCGTTTCCTTGAATGGTGGATGGGCACGTCAGCAAAGTAGCGGTAACGTAAGTGAAGTGCCACAATCCATAACCGGAGCATACAGTGCCTCGCTCAATGCAAGTTGGGAACTGGATATATTCGGAAATATCCGGCAACGGGTAAAAGCGCAGCGGGAAAATTTTGCCGCCAGCAAAGAAGAATACACCTCTGTTATGATTTCACTGTGCGCACAAATAGCGTCAGCCTACATCGGGCTACGTGAATTACAGCAAGAATTAAATGTCGTCACCCATAACTGCAATACGCAAGCGGCAGTGCTTGAAATTACCCGGGTCCGCTATAAAACTGGATTGGTATCCAAGCTGGATGTGTCTCAAGCTAAGTCTGTATACTACAGCACCAAAGCATCTATTCCTCAACTGGAATCCGGTATTAATCAATATATTACCACTCTGGCCATTTTACTCGGAACTTATCCTCAAGACATTCGCCCCACATTGGAGCAAAACGGTAAACTCCCCGATTATATGGAACCCGTAGGTGTCGGCATTCCGGCCGATTTGCTACTTCGCCGCCCGGATATCCGGCAGGCCGAACGGCAAGTCAATGCACAGGCTGCCTTACTTGGAGCTTCTAAAAGCGATTGGCTACCGCAGGTTTTTCTAAAAGGTTCCGTAGGCTACTCTTCTCATGACTTGAAGAATCTTACCAAACGAAACAGCATGACATTTGAGATTGCGCCAAGTCTTAGCTGGACCGTGTTCAGCGGTACAAAACTGGTGAATGCGACCCGGTTGGCACGTGCGCAATTGGATGAATCCATCCATCAGTTTAATCAAACAGTGCTCACAGCCGTGCAGGAAACTGATAATGCCATGAACGGTTACCGTAATTCTATCAAGCAGATTGTTGCCCTGCGCGAAGTATGCAATCAGGGAGAAGAAACTTTAAAACTATCATTAGACCTCTATAAGCAGGGATTGACCCCTTTTCAAAACGTTCTGGACGCCCTCCGCTCATTGCTGACTTATCAAAATCAGCTGACACAAGCTCAGGGTAACTCACTGCAAGAGCTTATATCGCTCTACAAAGCATTGGGAGGAGGATATGAAATCACTAATCTCTAAATTTAAACCGAACCATATATGAAAAATCAAATGTACATCGCCCTGCTTGTCCTACCGTTATTGGCAGGATGCGGGAATAAAAAAGAAGCGGCACATACAATGCCTGCTCCGGAAATCAGCGTAGCCCGTCCAAGTGTACAAGACATTACACTTACTAAAAACTACCCCGGCTATCTGACCTCTGAAAAAACGGTAGATTTAGTAGGCAGAGTCAGTGGTACGCTGCAAACTGTAGCCTATACACCCGGTAGCCGGGTACATCAAGGACAAGTGCTTTTCCAAATTGAACCAACTGTTTATCAAGATAATGTGCGACAGGCGGAAGCGGTTCTGAATACGGCACGGGCCAATCTTGAATATGCGCAGAACAATTATGCCCGTATGCAGGAAGCCGCAAAAACGGATGCCGTCAGTCAGATACAGGTATTGCAATCCAAATCGAATGTGGCTACTTCACTGGCAGCCGTAAGTAATGCCGAAGCTGCATTGAATACAGCACGCACCAACTTGGGTTATTGTACGGTACGTGCTCCGTTCGACGGAACAATCAGTCGCAACCTTGCAGATGCGGGAAGTTATATAAACGGCAGTGCGCAACCTGTAACCTTGGCTACCATTTATAAAGACGATCATCTGTATTCCTATTTTAATGTAGCAGATAATCAATGGCTTGCCATGCTGATACAGCAGGGGGAAAGCATTCCCAAACAGGTCAATGTCAGCTTGGGGAAAGACGGCATACTGAATTATCCGGCACAGCTGGATTATCTTTCGCCCAATGTAGACTTGAATACCGGCACACTGAATATTCGTGCCCGACTGGATAATCCCAAAGGTATCTTGAAAAGCGGACTTTATGTCAGCATCACACTACCTTATGGAAAACAGAAAAATGCAATCCTCATACCTGATGCCTCTATCGGTACAGACCAACTGGGTAAATACGTGTATGTAGTCAATGATTCGGACATCGTGCACTACCGTCACATCGAGACAGGACAACTGATAGGGGACAGTCTGCGGCAAATAAAACAAGGAATTTCCCCGCAGGAAAGGTATGTAACGAAAGCCCTGATGAAAGTCAGAAACGGCATGCGGATAAACCCCGTCCAATAATCCACACTGTATATATCACCATTCAAAAAAACAAGGAATTATGTTTTCAAAATTCTTCATAGACCGTCCTATATTCGCAACTGTACTGGCACTGCTCATTGTCGTGGCGGGATTGGTCACGCTGGGCATTCTGCCCATTGCGCAATACCCGGACATAACACCGCCTACCGTACAGGTGAGTGCCGTTTATCCCGGAGCCAATGCGCAGACGGTGGCTCAAACCGTCGGTATTCCTATCGAGCAGCAAGTCAACGGAGTAGACGGGATGCTTTATATGTCTTCCAACTCATCCTCATCAGGGGCATATTCGCTTACCATTACTTTTGCAGTAGGTACAGATATTGACATGGCTACCGTACAGGTGCAAAACCGAGTCAGTGTGGCGCAATCATCACTGCCTGCCCCTGTAGTGGTACAAGGAGTTACGGTGCAGAAGCAGTCCAGCAATATCGTTATGTTTCTGACAATGAAGTCCGACAACAAAAATTACGACGGTCTTTACCTCAGCAACTATGCCAAACTGAATCTTGTGGATCAATTGACCCGTGTACCCGGTGTGGGTGCAGTCAATGTAATGGGAGCAGGAGACTATTCCATGCGCATCTGGCTCGACCCTGACGCTATGCGTATCCGTAATCTCTCACCGGCAGATGTTTATCAGGCTATTCAGGCGCAGAATGTAGAGGTTAGCGCCGGAAACGTAGGACAGCCTATCGGAAATGACAACAGGAATGCTTATCAATACAGCCTGACTGTAAAAGGGAGGCTGACTTCACCCGAGGAATTCGGTAACATTATCCTTCGTACGGAAAGCGGCGGAAAGATTCTCCGTCTGCGTGATGTAGCCCATATAGACCTGGGCTCGGCATCTTACAGTGTCGTCTCTCAGCTGGACGGAAAACCTACAGCTGCCATCGCCATTTACCAGCAACCGGGAAGCAATTCATTGGACGTATCAAAAGGTGTCAAAACAAAGATGCAAGAGTTATCGCAGAATTTCCCGGCAGGCATACAGTATAATGTAACGCTCGATACAACAGACGTTATCCATGCATCCATTGACGAAGTAATGGTGACTTTCTTTGAAACAACGCTATTGGTAGTGCTTGTAATCTTCCTCTTTCTACAAAACTGGCGGGCTGTCATCATTCCTTGTATCACGATACCTGTTTCACTGATTGGTACGCTGGCAATCATGTCGTTATTCGGTTTCTCTATCAATACATTAACACTATTCGGACTGATATTGGCGGTTGCCATCGTAGTGGATGATGCTATTGTGGTTGTAGAAAACTCCACGCGTCTGTTGGATACCGGGCGATATACGGCACGGCAAGCTGTAACGGAAGCAATGGGAGAAATTACAGGCCCCATCGTGGGGGTGGTTTTGGTATTGCTTGCCGTATTTATCCCTACCACCCTTGTCAGCGGAATATCAGGACAGTTGTACAAACAGTTTGCCTTGACCATTGCAGCCAGTACCGTACTAAGCGGTATCAACTCACTGACTCTGACACCTGCACTCTGCGCATTAATGCTTCAACCCACCAAACCCTCGAAATTTCCTCTGTATAAAGGATTTAACCGTTTATACGACAAGACGCAAGGAGTATATGACAAAGTAGTGGGCTATTTGTTGCAACGGCCTTTTGTCGCAATGGCTTCCTATGCTGTATTTACGATAATCGCTGTATTGCTGTTCGTTAAGTGGCCCTCTACTTTTATACCGGAAGAAGATGACGGATATTTCCTCGCTGTTGTGCAACTTCCACCTGCATCAAGCTTGGAACGCACGCAAGCAGTGGGAAAACAAATCAATGCTTTGCTCGACACTTATCCCGAAGTAAAGAATTATATCGGAATATCCGGCTTTTCCGTTATGGGCGGGGGAGAACAGAGCAATGCCGCCACCTACTTCGTTGTCCTGAAAAACTGGAATGAACGCAAAGGGAAGAAACATACGGCATCGGCCGTCGTTGACCGTTTCAATATGGAAGCCTACGGTATTCAGGAAGCTGAAGTCTTTGCAATGGTTCCGCCCGCCATTCCCGGGCTGGGTGCCACCGGCGGGCTGCAACTGCAATTGGAAGACCGTAACAATCTCGGTACTACCGAAATGCAGCGTGCCGTAGAAAATTTAATGGAGCACTATCGTGAGTATCCGGCCTTGGCATCTGTCAGCAGCCAATATCAAGCAAATGTTCCTCAGTATTTCCTGAATATAGACCGAGACAAAGTGCAATTAATGGGCATACAGTTGAACAGCGTTTTCACCGCCTTAGGATATTATATGGGGGAAGCCTACGTTAACGACTATGTACAGTTCGGACGCATTTACCAAGTAAAATTGGGAGCTGGCGACCGCGCCCAACGTGTTATTGACGACGTACTCAAATTAAGTGTATCTAATGCTTCGGGAGAGATGGTCCCTTTCTCTTCTTTCACACAGATAGACGAACAACTGGGTATGGACCAAATCAACCGGTATAATATGTATTCTACCGCATCCATTACCTGCAATGCTTCTCCGGGAAGTAGCTCCGGAGAAGCTATCAAGCAAGTGGAGAGTCTGATAAAGAATCAACTCGGTAATGAATTCGGCTACGAATGGACTTCCGTTGCCTATCAAGAGACACAGGCAGGAACAACTACAACTGTCGTCTTTATCATGGCGTTATTAGTGGCTTTCCTCGTACTCGCCGCACAATACGAAAGTTGGACCAGCCCGGTATCTGCCGTAATGGGGCTTCCGGTAGCATTGCTCGGCGCAATGCTGGGGTGTTATGTAATGGGAACTCCGGTCAGTATCTACACTCAAATCGGTATAATCCTGTTAGTGGCGCTATCCGCCAAGAACGGCATCCTGATTGTAGAATTCGCACGTGATTTCCGTGCACAAGGTAACAGTATCCGTGACGCTGCATTCCAGGCGGGACACATCCGGCTTCGTCCTATTCTGATGACTTCATTGGCATTTGTGCTGGGAGTCATGCCACTTCTGTTTGCCACAGGGGCAGGGGCGGGAAGCCGTGTTGCTCTTGGAGCGGCAGTGGTGTTCGGTATGGCGCTAAATACATTACTTGCAACGGTTTATATTCCTAATTTCTATGAACTGATGCAAAAGCTGCAAGAAAAGTTCGGAAAGAATATAGCCAAATAAAAAAGTCCAGTTTCCTTATTTTGAATTAATTTCATACATTTGCGGATTGAGCAAATGTATGAAATTAATAATATGGGACTTAGATATACTTTAATATATGTGTTGTGTTTCAGCATGAGTATCGCTTTGCAAGCACAACAGCAAACATTGGAAAGCAAAATTGGCGATTTCCTTAAAGGAAAGAAAGCCATGGTAGGCGTGGCTGTACTGACAGACCGGAACAAAATCCTGCTGCACAACAACAAGATGAACTATCCGTTGCTAAGCGTATTCAAATTCCACGTAGCACTAACTGTATTGGACAAGATGAACAAGCAGGGAACTCCATTAGACCATATCGTTCATGTAAAAGCATCTCAGTTGCAGCCAAATACTTACAGTCCGTTACGGCAAAAGTATCCCAATCAAGATCTCGATATCTCATTAGGAGAGCTTTTACGATACAGCATCTCGCTAAGTGATAACAATGCTTGCGACATCCTCATAGAATATGCCGGTGGGATAGGGCATATCCATCAGTATATTAACAAGTTAGGCGTCTGCGATTTTAATCTGTCCGAAACGGAAGATTCCATGCACCGGAATCCCTCAAAGACATATCTGAATTGGAGTACTCCCGCTGAAATGGTACGATTACTGGAAATAGCTGACAAAAAGGAACTATTCGATCCCATATACAAAGATTTTTTATGGAATACCATGATAGCAACCAGTACCGGAAGTAATAAACTGAAGGGATTATTGCCTTCCAATGCAATTGTAGGACATAAGACAGGCTCTTCCGACCGTAATTCGGAAGGTGTGAAAATTGCAGATAATGATGCCGGAGTCGTAATCATGCCTGACGGAAAGAAGTATTATATTGCCGTTTTTGTAATGAATTCACGTGAGACAGACGATGAAAATGCCGCTATTATCGCCCGTATTTCCCGGATGGTATACGATGAATACTTATCTGAAAACTATATCTCCCAAGAGGGAGAGAGATAAGTATAGGGCTGAACCATATTCATCCCGTAACTGAATGCCTTTCAGTCCCGGAGTGAGTATGATTCGTTTGGTAAGTAATTCAAAGGCTTGTGTAGTCAGGAATATCTTGTAAGAAAGTATAGCCATTCCGCTCATAATCCATACGGCAGCAATAATGCCTGATACCATTGCTCACTATCAGATAGTCCACTTTCAATACCATGTTATAGCGGGTAATCTGATCGAAAACCTTTTGGGTGATTTCTACCTCGGGAGCTTTATATTCTATAATCATACGCGCTGTAAGGTCTCGTCTATAAAGAACTGTATCACAACGTTTTTTAGTACCGTTTAACTGTACCTGCACTTCGTTTGCCATAAGCGCCTGCGGATAACTCTTATGTGCCATAAGAAAGTGCACAAAATGCTGTCGTACCCACTCTTCCGGAGTCAAGGCAACATATCGGCGACGGATAACATCAAAAATACTCCTTTTTCCATCCCTTACAACAATCTTGGCATCAAACGCAGGCAGATTCAGTGAGAACATTCTACTTTAATTTCTTGTTTTTACTTTTTTATTGTATTTTTGTGAGTTAAATAATCGCTTCCTAACGACTTTAGGGAACAAATTTAATGAAATCTTATGAAAACAAAAGAAGAAATCGTAGCTAATTGGCTACCCCGTTACACAAAACGTAACCTGGAAGATTTTGGAGAGTATATTCTGTTGACCAACTTCAACAAGTATGTAGAAATTTTCGCCGAAAAATTCAATGTTCCCATTCTTGGTAAGGATGCCAATATGATTTCTGCCAGCGCGGAAGGAATGACTATTATCAACTTCGGAATGGGAAGCCCTAATGCCGCCATTATCATGGATTTATTAAGCGCCATCCAACCCAAAGCCTGTCTGTTTCTGGGCAAATGCGGAGGCATAGACAAGAAAAACAGGATAGGAGATCTTATCCTTCCAATCGCCGCTATCCGCGGTGAAGGTACTTCAAACGACTATTTTCCGCCGGAAGTACCGTCATTGCCGGCATTTATGTTACAGCGTGCCGTTTCTTCCGCCATTCGTGACTATGCCCGTGATTATTGGACAGGTACTGTATACACCACCAACCGTCGCATTTGGGAACATGATGAAGGTTTTAAAAAATATCTCAAGAAAACCCGTGCCATGGCAGTTGATATGGAGACGGCAACCTTGTTCAGCTGCGGTTTTGCCAACCATATTCCAACCGGCGCCTTGCTATTAGTATCCGACCAGCCCATGATTCCGGAAGGCGTCAAGACTGATAAAAGCGATAGCATAGTAACTCAAAACTATGTAACAGAGCATGTTGAAATCGGTATCGCATCTCTACGTATGATTATTGATGAAAAGAAAACGGTAAAACATCTGAAATTCGACTGGTAAAACCAAGAAACATGGCAAAGCAAGATATTACATGTGACGACATCATAAAGGAGTTGAAAACCGGACAATACCGCCCTATTTATTATTTAATGGGAGAAGAACCGTATTACATCGATCTCATTTCAGACTATATAACAGATAATGTTCTGAACGAAACCGAAAAGGAATTCAACTTAACCGTAGTATACGGCGCAGATGTAGATGTGGCTACAATCATCAATGCTGCCAAACGCTATCCAATGATGTCCGAACACCAGGTAGTAGTAGTGAAGGAAGCACAAAACATACGCAATATGGAGGAACTTTCCTACTATCTTCAAAAGCCCTTGCTATCCACCATATTGGTAATATGCCACAAACATGGTGTATTGGACAGAAGGAAAAAGCTTGCTGCCGAAATAGAGAAGTCCGGTATACTGTTTGAGTCCAAAAAAGTAAAAGATGCCCAACTACCGGCATTCATCACATCTTATATGAAGCGTAAGGGAGTAGATCTTGAACCCAAAGCAACTTCCATGCTTGCCGATTTTGTGGGAACCGACCTCAGCCGCCTTACCGGTGAGCTGGAGAAACTGATTATTACACTTCCAAAAGGTCAGACACGCATCACCCCCGAACAGATAGAGCATAACATAGGAATCAGTAAGGATTATAATAACTTTGAACTTCGTAGCGCCATTGTAGAAAAGGATGTTTTAAAAGCTAATAGAATAATAAAATATTTTGAAGAAAATCCGAAAACCAATCCAATTCAAATGACTTTATCTTTACTTTTTGGCTTCTTTTCCAACTTAATGTTAGCTTATTATGCTCCTGAAAAGTCTGAGCAGGGCATTGCCGCATTCTTAGGTTTAAAGAGTCCATGGCAGTCTCGTGAATATCTCAATGCCATGCGGAGATATAATGGGGTAAAGACCATGCAAATCATTGGAGAAATACGATATGCAGATGCCAAATCTAAAGGAGTAGGAAACTCTTCATTAAACGACGGAGCTCTCTTGCGGGAGTTGGTCTTTAAAATCTTACATTGATTTCCACATTTGCTTCTCTTTATATAAAAGAAGGAAATATAAAAATAACTCATTTCTATATCATATTGTCACATTTAGGGGGGATTTCCCCCTTTTTTTCTATTATCATGATTCCTCAACGGTGTAGAAAAAGAGATAATAAATTGTAATACAATAAAATACGCTAAAAATAAGCCTCTGAGAATCTTTTTTTTCCAACCATTCGGACTTTTATATTGAAAGAAAGCAAAGATTTTATTGTTGCTACATTACAAAGTAATAAAAGATTAGTTCATTTCTATTTTGTTACCCATTTTCATTTAAGAAAGAGTATGCCCCTCATTAAGTTTAGTAAACTTAATGAGAGAATAGTTGTATGATACAACCATGGTATATTACTTATGTAAAAATTGGAATATACAAATATATACACTATAACTATATTATATTACAAATAGAAACACAACAATAGAAATATATTTGTAAAAGCACTTGTTTACAAACACGATATACATTATTACATTTTTATTGTATAAATGGTTAACCGTATTAAAATTAAAGGATATAGCATTGTAAATCAGATGTATATAATATTTTATTATACCAATAGATTATAAAGATCGGGGATATAATTAAAAACATTTGTAACATACACATCTTAGTGGGTATAATATAGGAATATACCGTTGTATACCAGCTTAATATATGATTATATTAAAGCTAATATCATAACTATTTTTTATATATTTCAAGTGTTTACAAAAATACAAATGACATAAGTAAACAAATGCAGTACTCTTGTGATTTTGTTAATATTACATTTTTAATTTGCTTTTGTGATTTCTATTTTTTACTTTTGTAATCAGATTAAAAAGAGATACAATTGTAATAATATCTACGCTATGAGTATAAAGGACAGATTCAAGATGATAATGGACCGGGAACAATTAACTGCGGGAGCATTTGCAGAAAGCATAGATGTAGCTCAAGCCACTATCTCCCATATTTTAAGTTCCCGCAATAATCCAAGTACGGAAGTCATTTTAAAACTGCACAAGCGATATAATGACATCAATCTTGAATGGCTGCTGACAGGGAAAGGAAATATGAGCAATAACTCCCCATCTACTGAAGATGGCGGATTTGACTATCCTTTATTCGCTGACAATCCGGAAAACCTGTCCAATGAGACGAGTGCATCGGAAAATCGCAAGGAAATCGCATTAGAAACAGTACAAAAATCACCTAAAGAGGTTGTAAAACAAGAGATTATCTATAAAGAAAGACCACCCAGAAAAATAACTGAAATAAGAATTTTCTTTGATGATAATACTTATGAGACATTCAAATCGGAAAATTAAGAGGTAACTACGGCTATTTGCACAAATTCCCGTATCTTTGCAGCCAAAAGATAATTCTTCTATATAGATAATATGAAAAAATATATTTTAGATCTGACAGTGACTGAGAACGTCCGGCTGCATACCAACTATGCGCTGTTGAAATTGACTTCCTCGTCCCTGCTCCCGGAAATGCTTCCGGGACAATTTGCAGAGATTCGCGTAGATGGTTCACCCAGTACTTTCTTGCGACGTCCTATCTCTATTAATTATGTAGATAAACAACGGAACGAGGTATGGTTTCTAATTCAACTTGTAGGAGATGGAACCAGACGCTTAGGTGAAGCAAAACCAGGAGATGTAATCAATGTAGTGCTTCCATTAGGAAATAGCTTCACAATGCCTGAAAAGCCCTCAGATAAGCTCTTATTAGTAGGCGGTGGTGTAGGTACGGCACCAATGTTATATTTAGGCGGGCAATTGGCGAAAAACGGAAGCAAACCAACCTTTTTATTAGGTGCCAGAAGCGACAAGGATTTGCTGCAATTGGAAGAATTTGCTGCCTACGGGGAAGTATATACTACAACAGAAGACGGTAGTCATGGCGAAAAAGGATATGTTACCCAACATTCTATATTGAGCAAGGTGGACTTCGAGCAAATATATACCTGTGGTCCCAAGCCGATGATGATGGCTGTAGCTAAATATGCCAAAAGTAAAGATATCAGTTGTGAAGTATCTTTAGAAAACATGATGGCATGTGGCATAGGCGCTTGTTTATGTTGTGTGGAAAATACTACAGAAGGTCATTTATGTGTATGTAAAGAAGGTCCGGTTTTTAATATAAACAAACTATTATGGCAGATTTAAATGTAAACATTGGCGAATTGCATATGAAGAATCCGGTAATGACGGCATCCGGAACTTTTGGATACGGTGAAGAATTCGCCGATTTCATCGATATATCGCGAATAGGTGGTATAATTGTAAAGGGCACTACTCTTCACAAACGTGAAGGAAATCCATATCCACGTATGGCAGAGACTCCTTCCGGCATGTTAAACGCTGTAGGACTGCAAAATAAGGGTGTCCATCACTTTGTTGAACATATCTATCCGCGCATTAAGAATATAAAAACTAATATGATTGTAAATGTTTCAGGTTCTGCTATCGAAGATTATATGGAAACTGCTGCAATCATTAATGAACTTGTAAATATTCCTGCTATAGAATTAAATATATCCTGTCCTAATGTAAAGCAAGGTGGAATGGCATTTGGTGTCACAGCCAAAGGAGCTGAAGAAGTGGTAAAAGCTGTGCGCTCAGTTTACAAAAAGACACTTATCGTAAAACTGTCACCTAATGTTACAGACATCACAGAGATAGCACGTGCAGCCGAAAATGGAGGTGCAGACAGTGTATCTCTTATCAATACCCTGTTAGGAATGGCTGTAGACGCGGAACGCAGACGTCCCATCCTTTCTACGGTGACAGGCGGCATGTCCGGAGCGGCAGTGAAACCTATTGCGCTCCGCATGGTATGGCAAGTTGCTAAGGCAGTAAAAATACCGGTCATAGGCTTAGGGGGTATCATGAATTGGAAAGATGCTGTGGAATTTATGCTTGCAGGAGCCTCCGCTATCCAGATTGGTACAGCAAACTTTATTGATCCGGCAATTACTGTGAAGGTTGCAGAAGGTATTGATGACTACCTAAACAGACATGGATATAAGTCGGTTAAGGAAATAATTGGCGCACTTGAGGTATGACAAATTACAAAGTATAGCCATTCGCAAGTTATTTTCATAAAAAAGGACATTCAACTTGAATGTCCTTTTTCTTTTTATTTACATCTTACAGATTACTCGCCTAATAAATCAGGGCGCAACTTCCGAGTTCTTTCAAGAGACTGTTGCAACTCCCATTCCTTAATTTTAGCCTCATGGCCGGATAGTAAAATATCCGGAACTTTCCAACCTTTATAATCAGCCGGGCGTGTATATACAGGAGCGGCTAAAAGATTATCTTGAAAAGAATCGGAAAGAGCTGATTGCTCGTCAGAGATAACCCCCGGTATGATACGTACAATCGCATCGGCCATAACAGCAGCAGCTAATTCGCCACCCGTCAGTACATAGTCTCCGATACTGATTTCCTTCGTTATGAGGTGTTCGCGAATACGATAGTCAATCCCCTTGAAATGTCCGCAAAGGATAATGAGATTTTTTGCGAGAGATAGCGTATTGGCCATAGGCTGATTAAACTGTTCACCGTCCGGAGTCGTAAAAATCACCTCGTCATACTCCCGTTCCGCCTTCAAAGCATTGATACAACGTTCTATGGGTTCTATCTTCATAACCATTCCGGCAAACCCGCCAAAAGGATAATCATCTACCCGGCGATATTTATCTTCGGTATAATCACGAAGATTATGAATATGGATTTCTGCAAGCCCCTTGTTTTGAGCACGTTTCATGATGGAGCAATTGAAGAACCCTTCAATCATTTCCGGCAAAACAGTAATGATATCAATACGCATATATTTAATTTTTCCGCAAAAATAGTGTAAGTTAAGAGTAAAAGCAAAAAATATTCGGGAGAAACCCGTATTTTTGCGTTCAAACACCAGAATCATTATGACCATAAAAGAAAAGATAGACCAGCTGCGCGCCGATTTACATCGGCACAACTATAATTATTACGTATTGAATACTCCCGAAATATCTGATAAAGAGTTCGATGACAGGATGCGTGAATTACAGGAACTTGAAAAAGAACATCCGGAATATCAAGATGAAAACTCACCTACCATGCGTGTGGGGAGTGACTTGAATAAGAATTTCACTCAGGTAGCTCACAAATATCCTATGCTTTCATTGGGAAATACCTATTCTGAAAATGAAGTGACAGACTTTTACGACCGAGTAAAGAAAGCCTTGAATGAAGATTTTGAGATATGTTGTGAGTTAAAATACGACGGTACATCCATTTCACTGACTTACGAAAATGGCAAACTGGTACGTGCCGTAACTCGTGGAGACGGTGAAAAAGGCGATGATGTAACGGATAATGTAAAAACAATCCGTACCATACCATTAATACTCCATGGCAATTACCCTGCATTATTTGAAATCAGAGGAGAAATCTTGATGCCTTGGGAAGTGTTTGAAGAGTTGAACCGGGAAAAGGAAGCGCGCGAAGAACCGCTTTTCGCTAATCCACGCAATGCAGCCTCCGGAACTTTAAAGCTGCAAAATTCCGCCATTGTAGCCTCTCGGAAACTTGATGCCTATTTGTATTATCTGCTGGGAGAAGAATTGCCTTGTGACGGTCATTATGAAAATCTGCAAGCAGCAGCCGGCTGGGGATTTAAAATCTCGGAACACACAAAAAAGGCGCACAGCCTTGAGGAAGTATTTGAATACATCAGATATTGGGATACCGAACGCAAGAATTTACCGGTAGCGACAGACGGTATTGTTCTAAAAGTCAACAGTATGCGTCAACAGAAAAATCTCGGTTTTACCGCGAAATCTCCCCGATGGGCAATCGCGTATAAGTTTCAGGCAGAACGGGCTTTGACTCGCTTAAATAAAGTCACTTATCAAGTAGGACGCACCGGAGCTGTAACTCCCGTTGCCAATTTAGACCCGGTACAACTATCCGGAACTATCGTAAAGAGAGCTTCTCTACACAATGCCGATATTATCGAAGGGCTGGATTTACATATCGGAGACATGGTTTACGTAGAGAAAGGTGGAGAAATCATTCCTAAAATTACGGGAGTAGACAAAGATGCACGCGGTATGCTTATCGGCGAAAAAGTGAAATTCATCACTCACTGTCCCGAATGTGGCAGCAAGTTGATACGCTACGAAGGAGAAGCTGCCCATTATTGTCCTAACGAGACATCCTGCCCACCTCAGATTAAAGGTAAGATAGAGCATTTTATCAGCCGTAAGGCAATGAATATCGACGGACTAGGCCCGGAAACCGTAGATATGTTCTATCGTTTGGGATTAATTAAGAATACGGCAGATTTATATCAGCTCACGACAGACGATATTAAGAACTTGGACCGTATGGGTGAGAAATCGGCGGAGAATATCATTAAAGGAATCGAAGCAAGCAAAGAGGTTCCATTTGAAAGAGTACTCTTTGCCTTGGGTATCCGCTTTGTAGGAGAAACTGTGGCCAAGAAAATAGCCAAGTCCTTTAATGATATAGACGAACTGGAAAATGCGAACCTCGAAAAACTGATAAACATCGATGAAATCGGGGAAAAAATAGCGCAAAGCATTCTGGCATACTTCGCAAATCCATTGAACCGGGAGTTGGTAGAACGTTTGAAATCCACCGGATTGCAGCTCTATCGCAGAGAAGAGGATTTAAGCGGATATACGGATAAATTGGCGGGACAATCCATTGTTATAAGCGGTGTGTTCGCGCACCATTCAAGAGACGAATACAAAGAGTTGATAGAAAAAAATGGCGGAAAGAATGTCGGTAGTATCTCTGCCAAAACCAGTTTTATCCTGGCAGGGGAGAATATGGGTCCAGCCAAATTGGAAAAAGCTCACAAACTGGGCATAAGGATTATGAGCGAAGATGAGTTTTTAGCGCTCATATCCTAACAAATTTCCACAAAAAGCTTTTTTATAGCTTATATTTGTATGGTAAATCGAAAAAAATCGTACTTTTGCGAGTCATTTAATTAGAGATTACTTTATAATACTCATGATACAGACAAGATTGAAAGGAATGGGGGTAGCGCTGATTACTCCATTTAAAGAGGATGAAAGCGTTGATTACGATGCATTGATGCGTTTAGTAGACTATCAGCTTCAAAACAACACTGATTTTTTATGCGTGCTTGGCACTACGGCAGAAACTCCGACACTGACTGAAGAGGAAAAAAAGAAAATCAAGAAGATGGTTATCGAGCGTGTGAATGGGAAAATACCTATTCTGCTTGGAGTAGGCGGAAATAATACTCGCGCTATAGTAGAAACTCTGAAGAATGACGATTTTACAGGAGTAGATGCCATTCTTTCTGTCGTTCCATATTATAATAAACCTTCTCAAGAGGGAATTTACCAGCACTATAAAGCAATTTCCGAGGCTACCGACCTTCCGATTGTGCTTTATAATGTACCGGGGCGTACGGGCGTAAATATGAAAGCCGAAACCACCCTGCGTATCGCACGCGATTTTAAGAACGTAATCGCAATTAAAGAAGCATCAGGCGATATCAGCCAGATGGATGACATCATAAAAAACAAACCTGCTAATTTTGACGTTATTTCGGGCGATGACGGCATCACCTTCCCTTTGATTACCTTAGGAGCAGTTGGTATCATTTCGGTCATTGGAAATGCCTTTCCGCGCGAATTTAGCCGTATGGTACGTCTGGCATTGCAAGGAGATTATCAAAATGCGCTGACCATACACCACAAATTTGCGGAATTATTCAAATTGCTCTTTGTTGACGGTAATCCTGCCGGAGTAAAAGCCATGCTGAATGCAATGGGAATGATTGAGAATAAGCTTCGCTTGCCGCTAGTACCTACCAGAATCACGACTTTTGAAGCTATGCGCAAGATATTAAACGAATTGAATATCAAATGCTGAAACAAGCCTTATTAAACTATAAGAAGCCTCGTATAGAAATACGGGGCTTTTTTATTGCAAGAACAGGTCATATTCGCTATATTATTGTGGACTGATATGATATATATATCAAAATACGGTTTGATATACATCATATTTATTTTTCATACGATGATAAAATTCTTTCTATGTAGATTAAAAATTCAGTGCTCGTATGTCGGAAAATATACAACGTCTATAAATACAAACAAAAAACCTCTACAACTATATTGCAGAGGCTTCTTGTGATCGCGACAGGATTCAAACCTGTAACCGGCTGATCCGTAGTCAGCTACTCTATTCAGTTGAGCTACGCGACCTTTTAAAATTATAAGTTGTGACCGCGACAGGATTCAAACCTGTAACCGGCTGATCCGTAGTCAGCTACTCTATTCAGTTGAGCTACGCGGCCTTTTTGTTTAACGGGTGCAAAGATACGTACTTTTTCCGAATTAGCAAGCGATACGCAAACTTTTTTTGAAGAAAATTACTCGATAAACCGGTAATTAAACAGCTGCCAACCGAGTGTCAATCCCACATTCCACTCCTTTTTCGGTGAGCTATAATGATTTACATATGCAGAGATTGCTCCGAAAGGCAATTGGCATATCACAGAAATTTCTCCCATATATTCAAAGCGTGAGAACGCTTTTCCATAATAAGCCTTGTTCAAAGCATTCTTTTTGATAGGAAATATCGGCATGAAACCATAAAATTCGGAACGGAACTGGAACATATCATTGAGAACAAATATAGGTTTAACTCCCGCCGCCAAAAATTGATTAGCCCGGAATGCCTCATTATACATCAACTTACTATGAGGAGTAGGAGAAAAATCCGCCGCCTGCAACATTGTTGCCGTATAATTCTCCGAAAAATTCTTCGATGAATACAGCATTTCCGCCATCCACCCCAAAGTAAACTTGGGGCTCATAGTATGATAGGCATACTTCATATAAGAGATTTGCAACCAAGACTGCCGGTCTTTAGTTGTAACGCTCGTCTCTGTCGGATTTCCCGGTATGAATCTTTCTTTCCCGCTAAATACTTGTGCCACCAGCTTTTCAAAATACCCTTTCGTAGCATACTGTCGCGCATTCAACGTACTCCCATAAAATCCGATAGCTCCTCCTAAAAGATTATAAGTGCTCTTATCCGAACGGTCCTTATCGAAATTGATTACGCTGGATTGAAAGTAATTATCTTGCAACTTTCCGTATCCGATACTTATTTCCGCCCGTTTATTGGCTAAAAAAGGCAAGGCTACCATCAACTTTACAAAACGCTCGTCTTTAGAATTGAACGAGGGCTTATCGTTTTTAGAGAAAAGTTTGTCTTTCTTATAATAATCGAATGTACTTAAAGAAGCGATAAGGCGATAGGAAGTCGGAATACGGGTAGGAAGGTCTATTTTAGCCATAAGTTGCGCATTATTATACACCTTGCCAATCTGCCCGTCGAGAGTGATTTCTTTGGAATAATAATTCAAGTTCTGATAGCCTAACCCTAAATAAATCTGGTTGGAACTGGTGGTCGAAACACTTCCCCCCATCCGTACAGAGAAATTATCTTCCATCTTCACTTTCAGATGCAGTGAATACAGGTCACTTTCAGTATCATAAACCGCATGCGGGATAATCTCCGAAATCATATTATCGGATAGTAAACGGAAATAACCACGCTTTAAATCCTCGTATGTAAACACTTCGTGGTCTTCATCATGAAATTCTTTCTTGATATACGCCTGCTGCTGCGGATTCGCTCCTTCTATATAGATGTCCCTGAAGCGGAATTGAGGCAAATTACTTCGATACACCAGACGCCTTAAACGCACATTCTCAGCATTGACCCTCCGATGAATACGGCCTTTTATGGAGTCCATCAAACTTATAGTCCGGTTGTAGCCGATATCGTGCAACTCCTGCAGACGGTCAAAATCCAGAAGACTCACATCATCGTACTTGAACGTCATAATAATACCTAAAGAATCCGGAAGGGTATAATCCGTCTTCTGCATAATCATGTTTTCAAGCTGGCTCATCAAATCATTCTCTTTCGGTTTACTGGGATTAGCGGCTACCACACTGCCTATAATGACTCCCGGCCGGAAGTCCTCACGCATAATGTCTGTCGGGAAATTATTATAAATACCACCGTCATAAGCCAAAACGCTATCAATCTCTATCGGCTTGAAAACAAACGGAAAACTCATGGAGGCACGCACCGCATCTCCCAAGTCTCCTTTACGCATAATCAGCGGCCTTTTATTATATACATCGGAAGCGATACAGCGGAAAGGCACGAACAACCGATTGAAATCACCGTTGCACGCTGCCGTAGCGCGTGCGAACAGTTCCACAAAGACCAGATTCATCTGGATGGGATTTACCATGCTTGTAGGAAGTATCTGAGGCTTGATGTGCAACGAATCCTTAAAAGAGAAACGGATATTGAAAAACTCCGGAGTCGGCCGGTTCTGCTTAAAATAGTATCCGTATTTAGGCTCTACCTGACCCGAATACCAGCGTTTGAAGTCTTCGGAACGCAACAAAGCCTCCATATCGTCAGGGGAATATCCCATAGCATATAGCGAACCGATGATAGCTCCCATAGAAGTACCGGTAATGTAGTCGATAGGGATATTATTTTCCTCCAAAGCGCGGATGATACCGATATGCGTCATTCCCTTTGCACCGCCGCCACTCAAAACAAGTCCTACTTTCTGGGCTTGCGCAAGCGGCAGAAGCAATAAACAGACTGATAAAAACAAAAGAAATCTTTTCATGAATGCAGTTTCGAGTGAAATATACTAATTTATTCAATGTTCAAATATAAACAATAGTTTCCAAAAACCTCGTATCCAACGGAAAAAAACATATTCATTACGAAAAAACAAACAAAAAAAGGGCATTACAACTCATGCGAGTTGCAATGCCCTATATAATAGAAATCTAAAGGGGCTTATTTAATCAAGTCGATACTTCTCTTGACAAAGTTGTTCAGAGCTTCACCCTTCAGCATGCCGTTTTGGAGCAACGCCAAATCAATAAGCTGGCGGACAACTTTATTTTGGGCGGCATAGTTGGCAAACAGACCTTCTTTCTGAGATTTCAATTCTTCCCATTTCTTGTCCAAGTCGTTCACTTCATCCTTTTCTGCCGTAGGAATGTCTTCATTTTTCTTGCCTTCCTGCTTCTTTTTCAGGTCATTGCGACGATTGTTTACATCGTCCATTTCTTTTTGAATCGGAGCAACGGCAGACGCACATTCCTTGTCTTCATCAGCCAAAATCTCTTTTACCAACTTATGGTCGGCATTCAATACCAGATTGAACATATCCGGCATTTCACCATAGAAACTCATTCCGGCTTGGATATTAGCCATTTCTTTCATACGGCGCATGTACTCGCTTTGAGTAATCATGACCGGTGAAGCGTTTTCACCCAAAGCCTGAGCCATCACGTTGAACTCTGTCTTTTCCATCTGTGGCAGCTGGCTCTTGAAGATAACAGAGAGAGCTTCCTGCTTACCGGCTTCCAAAACATCGCTTTTCTTGTCTTCCTTCACTATCAGGTTGTCAACAACATCACTGTCTACACGGGTGAAACGTACTTTCTCAAACTTCTGTTCCAGCATGCTTACCATGGCAACATCAAGTTGGCCGTCCATCAACAGTACATTATAGCCCTTGTTCTTGGCAGCCTCGATATAGCTGTATTGCTCGTCTTTGTTGTTGGCGTACAAATAAATCAGGTTACCGTCCTTGTCCGTCTGATTATCCTTTATCAAGGTCTTATACTCTTCAAAAGTATAATGCTTGCCGTCTGTATCGGAGAGAAGGGCGAAATCCTTTGCTCTATCATAGAAATCCTCTTGCGTGAGCATTCCATAGTTGATGAAGATTTTCAAATCGTTCCACTTCTCTTCAAACTGTTTGCGGTCGTTCTTGAATATGGATTGCAGACGGTCGGATACTTTCTTCGTAATATATGTAGAGATCTTCTTAACGTTAGAGTCACTCTGCAGATAAGAGCGGGATACGTTCAACGGAATATCCGGTGAATCGAGTACGCCGTGCAGCAATGTCAAAAAGTCCGGTACGATGCCCTCTACGGAATCCGTTACATATACCTGATTGCAATAAAGTTGGATTTTGTTCTTGTTCAGCTCTATATTGCTCTTTACCTTCGGGAAGTACAAGATACCTGTAAGATGGAACGGATAATCCACATTCAAGTGTATCCAGAACAAAGGTTCATCGGACATCGGATACAGGTCGCGATAGAACTTCTTGTAATCCTCGTCTTTCAATTCGCTGGGTTTCAGCGTCCACAACGGATTAGCGTCGTTAATGATATTATCTTCGGCTGTTTCAACCTGCTTACCGTCTTTCCATTCTTTCTTCTTGCCGAATGCAACGGGAATAGGCAGGAAGCTGCAATACTTCTTCAAAAGAGAAGAGATGCGCGCTTCTTCAAGGAATTCCTTGCAATCGTCGTCTATATAAAGAACGATATCCGTACCGCGTTCTGCCTTGTCCGTATCTTCGATTGTAAATTCCGGACTACCGTCACAAGTCCATTTTACGGCTTTAGCGCCATCCTGATAGGATTTGGTGATGATTTCAACCTTCTTGGCAACCATGAAAGCCGAGTAAAAGCCAAGTCCGAAATGACCGATGATGGCATTGGCGTCATTCTTATATTTCTCCAGGAAGTCGTTGGCTCCCGAAAACGCAATCTGATTGATGTATTTGTCTATTTCTTCTGCTGTCAAGCCGATACCATGATCGGATACGGTAATCGTATCCTTACCCAAAGACACGTGCACTGTCAAATCACCGGCTTCACCCTTAAACTCACCGATAGAAGCCAGTGTTTTAAGCTTCTGCGTAGCATCGACGGCATTAGAAACTAACTCACGAAGGAAGATTTCATGATCACTGTACAAAAACTTTTTGATAACGGGGAAGATATTCTCTGTAGTTACCCCAATATTTCCTTTTTGCATACTAAGTTTATATTTTCAGATTTATATTTTTATTGTTTTGGCAAACTGAACACAAAAAAAATGCCAGTCCCGAAGAACTGACATTTTGACTGTTTTATTATAAAAGCTTGTTACGCTTTGGTTATACTCAACTCGTCTTTTTCCTTATCGGTAGAGACACAAATCGTATCACCGGGCTGTAATCCGGCAGATATAATCAGCTCCGAAAGTCCGTCTTCCAGATAATTCTGAATGGCACGCTTCAACGGACGGGCGCCGAACTGTACATCATAACCTTTGGCAGCAAGGAATCTCTTGGCTTCATCATCCACAACCATCTTATAACCAATGTTTTCAACACGCTCATATAAGCCCTGCAACTCTATATCTACAATCTTCGTGATGGCATCCAATGAGAGTTGGTCAAACGTTATGATTTCATCCAGACGGTTCAGAAACTCAGGAGCAAAGGTTTTGTTCAATGCTTTCTGAATCACGCTGCGTGAGTGCTCGTTATCATCCGTACGTGCCTGTGCCGCAAAACCTACGCCACGGCCGAACTCCTTTAATTGGCGGGTACCGATATTTGAAGTCATGATGATGACTGTATTTTTAAAGTCAATTGTTCTGCCATAATTGTCAGTAAGACGTCCTTCATCCAATACCTGCAACAAGATATTGAACACATCCGGATGAGCTTTCTCGATTTCATCCAACAGTACTATGGAATAAGGCTTCCGACGTACTTTCTCCGTTAACTGTCCGCCTTCCTCATAACCGATATAGCCCGGAGCCGCTCCAATCATACGCGATACCGTATACTTTTCCATATACTCACTCATATCAATACGTATCAGCGCATCGCTGGAGCCGAACATGTATTTAGCCAATTGTTTGGCCAAATGCGTTTTGCCCACACCGGTAGGGCCGAGGAACATAAACGTTCCGATAGGACGATTAGGGTCTTTCAGGCCTACACGACTACGTAGAATCGCTTTGGTAAGTTTCTCTATTGCAGCATCTTGAGCTACAACCTTTGCCTGTAAGTCTTCTTTCATGCCCGCAAGCTTAAGGCCTTCCGCCTGAGCCATACGTTGTACCGGAACGCCGGACATCATGGATATGACATTGGCAATTTCTTCCTCACCGACAGTCTGGCGGTCGTCTTTGAGACGAGCTTCCCATTCCGCTTTCATTTCATCCAAACGAGCGGAAAGTTCTTTCTCTCTATCCCGATAGCTGGCAGCCAATTCAAAGTTCTGTGACTTTACGGCTTCGGCCTTCAACACACGTGCGTCCTCTATCAGCTTTTCCTGTTCTTCAATCTCTTTGGGAACATTGATATTCGTCAGATGCACACGCGAACCCGCTTCGTCCAAAGCATCGATGGCCTTATCCGGAAAGTTACGGTCAGTTATATAACGCTCTGACAACTTGACACATGCTTCTAACGCTTCGTCTGTATAGCTCACATTATGATGGTCCTCGTACTTCTCTTTTATATTCTTCAGTATCTGAAGAGTCTCTTCCGATGTAGTGGGTTCCACTATAACCTTTTGGAAACGACGCTCCAAAGCACCGTCTTTCTCGATATTCTTCCTGTATTCATCAAGAGTGGTAGCGCCGATACACTGTATTTCACCGCGAGCCAAAGCGGGTTTCAACATATTAGCCGCATCCATAGAACCTGCAGCAGCACCGGCGCCTACAATGGTGTGAATCTCATCGATAAACAAGATTACGTTCGGATTCTTCTGCAACTCATTGATAATGGAACGAATACGCTCTTCAAACTGTCCGCGGTATTTGGTTCCGGCCACAACAGAGGCCATATCGAGCATTACCACTCGCTTGTCAAACAAGATGCGGGATACTTTCTTTTGGACGATGCGCAATGCCAGCCCCTCTACGATGGCCGATTTACCGACACCCGGCTCACCAATCAATACAGGATTGTTTTTCTTACGGCGGCTCAATATCTGCGCCAAACGTTCTATCTCACGTTCACGTCCTACAACAGGGTCAAGTTTGCCTTCTTCTGCGGCACGGGTCATGTCCGTACCGAAGTTATCCAAGACCGGAGTATCGTTGGAAGGCTTCTTCGATGCAGTCTGCGCGGAAGAAGCCGCTCCCTGTCCTGCATTGCGAGAAGAATGGGACATATTCATGTCTTCATCATCATCTTCCTCTTCTTCCGGAAATCCCATACCTGCATTCGGATTAGTAGACTGCATGGTAAGCTGTTCGAATACAGATTGATAACTTACTTGGTTTTCTTCCAAAACAGTAGCGGCCAGGTTATCTCCATCTTTCAATATGGCCAATAGCACATGTTCGGTATCAGCGGTCGCACTCTTTAAAATACGCGCTTCCAGCATACACATCTTCAATATTTTAGCGGCCATTGGCGACAATGGTACATCCGCATCGGGTAACAGGGTGTCATCTTCGGCATCCTTCAAGAAGCTTTCAATGCGTTTTTTTACTTGCTTCAAATCTATATCGAGTCTCATCAATATCTCGATAGCTTTTCCACCGCCGTCACGTAACATGCCGAGTAGAAGATGCTCCGGACCGATATATCTATTTCTCAGTCTGTTAGCTTCTTCCTTGCTATAAGTTATAATATCAGAAACTCTTTGTGAAAATTGATTGTTCATATATTTTTTATCTCCTTAATTAAAGGTTTTGAATTTACAAAGATACGCATTTCTTTATATCGCGTACCATAAACTGATTTAATAATATACAAATCCCGTGCCATAAATCATAATCTACCGATTTTCCCTTCTACACCTTATATTATAATGCACGATGATACCGCCCGTACCAACGGTTGGTATTCGATGTACCAACCTAAGAAACTTCATGTACCTGAGCTTGGTACGGCTCGTACCTTAGTAAGGTACACCGTGTTCCAAAGGGTGGTATTTGTTTGGTACCCGTATCTATCTTATTCTTAACCGGTTATATATTCAGTAGGGAAGAGGATACCCTAACAAGGCCGTAAGCCTGGAATTCTGCAACAAAGTTTATGAGGGAAAACTTTTGTATATCGTAAAAAAGCAGTACTTTAGCGTGGTTTTTCACAAACCCGCAAATGTATAATTAATAATCTTTTTAAATGCTTGAACAAGACAGAATTATAAAGATTAACATCGAGGAGGAAATGAAGTCATCGTACATTGACTACTCTATGTCGGTCATTGTTTCACGTGCCCTTCCGGATGTTAGAGATGGTTTTAAACCTGTTCACCGAAGAATTCTTTTCGGTATGATGGGACTGGGAAATACGTCGGATAAACCCTATAAGAAATCTGCGAGAGTTGTCGGTGAGGTATTAGGTAAATATCACCCGCACGGTGACTCTTCCGTGTACGGAGCTCTCGTCCGTATGGCACAGCCTTGGGCTATGCGCTACATGCTTGTAGACGGACAAGGTAACTATGGTTCTGTAGACGGTGACAGCGCAGCCGCCATGCGTTATACGGAATGTCGCTTGCAGAAGATTGGAGAAGAAATGATGCAGGATCTTGATAAAGAGACTGTTGATATGCAAACCAACTTCGACGACTCGTTACTGGAGCCGACCGTAATGCCTACCCGCATTCCAAATCTACTCGTAAACGGTGCTTCCGGTATCGCTGTAGGTATGGCCACAAATATGCCGACTCATAATCTATCCGAAGTGATAGACGCCTGCATCGCATACATTGACAATAACGATATTGACATCGAGGATTTAATGACTTATGTCAAAGCTCCCGATTTCCCGACAGGCGGTTATATCTATGGCATGAGCGGTGTGCGCGAAGCCTATCTGACAGGTCGCGGACGTGTCGTAATGCGTGCCAAAGCGGAGATTGAGACAACTTCCACTCACGACAAGATTATCGTCACCGAGATTCCTTACGGAGTGAATAAGGCCGAATTAATCAAATCTATTGCCGATTTGGCCAACGAAAAGAGAATAGAGGGCATTTCCAACGCCAATGATGAGTCTGACCGTGAAGGCATGCGTATCGTCATCGACGTGAAGCGTGACGCCAACGCCAGCGTAGTACTGAACAAGCTCTACAAGATGACATTGTTGCAGACATCTTTCGGTGTAAACAATGTGGCATTGGTACATGGACGTCCCCGTTTATTAAACCTGAAAGACCTTATCAAGTATTTCGTAGAGCATCGTCACGACGTAGTTATCCGCCGCACACAATATGATTTACGTAAAGCTAAAGAACGCGCTCATATTTTAGAGGGGTTGATTATCGCATCGGACAATATTGACGAGGTAATCAAAATCATCCGTGCCGCCAAAACTCCGAATGACGCAATCAGCGGGCTGATGGAACGCTTTGAATTGACTGAAATTCAATCACGTGCCATTGTAGAAATGCGTCTGCGTCAGCTAACCGGACTTATGCAGGATCAACTTCATGCCGAGTATGAGGAAATCCAAAAGCAGATTGCTTATTTGGAAGAAATCCTCGTTAACGATGAGCTTTGCCGCAAGGTTATCAAAGATGAATTAATCGAGATTCAAAATAAATACGGTGATGAACGCCGTTCTGAAATCGTTTATTCATCGGAAGAATTCAATCCGGAAGATTTCTATGCGGATGACGAAATGATTATCACCATTTCTCACATGGGATATATCAAGCGTACGCCGTTAAGCGAATTCCGCGCGCAAAACCGCGGTGGGGTAGGTTCTAAGGGAACAGAAACACGCGATGAGGACTTTGTAGAGCATATTTATCCTGCAACAATGCACAATACCATGATGTTCTTCACTCAAAAAGGTAAGTGTTATTGGCTGAAGGTTTATGAAATACCCGAAGGAACGAAGAACTCCAAGGGACGTGCCATTCAGAACCTGTTGAACATAGACTCTGATGACGCCGTAAATGCATATCTGCGCGTGAAGAACCTGAACGACCAGGATTTCATCAACAGCCATTATGTACTGTTCTGCACAAAGAATGGTGTTATTAAAAAAACATTGCTCGAACAATATTCCCGTCCTCGCCAAAACGGTGTCAATGCCATTACTATTCGTGAAGACGACCGCGTAATCGAGGTACGCATGACTAACGGTAACAATGAAATTATCATTGCCAATCGTAACGGACGCGCTATTCGTTTCCACGAAAACGCAGTACGCGTAATGGGACGTACAGCTACCGGCGTACGTGGTATGACACTTGATGAAGACGGACAAGACGAAGTTGTTGGAATGATTTGCATCAAAGACCCTGAAGCCGAAACTATCATGGTTGTGTCAGAGCAAGGATATGGTAAACGTTCTGATATTGAGGATTATCGTAAGACAAACCGTGGCGGTAAAGGCGTAAAAACCATGAATATTACCGATAAGACCGGTAAGCTGGTAACAATCAAGTCTGTAACAGATGAGAATGATTTAATGATTATCAATAAATCAGGTATCACCATCCGTCTGAAAGTAGCTGATGTCCGCATCATGGGACGTGCCACCCAGGGAGTACGACTGATAAATCTTGAAAAGCGTAATGACGAGATCGGTTCCGTATGTAAGGTTACCTCCGAAAATGAAGAGGATATTATCGCAGAAGAAGATGACACCGCATCAGAAGCCCCTCAAAACGAAATAAATAATGAAAATGAAGAATAGACATAATATTAATTTAAAATTTTCTACAATCATGAAAAGAGTACTATTTTCAATGGTTTTACTGCTTGCTGCCGGCTTCACTTTTGCTCAGGAGAAGAACGTAAAAGAAGCTAAAAGCATTGCCAACGAAGTAAAACCAAACTTTGCCCAAGCAGAGAAACTTATCAATGGAGCCTTGACGAATGCCGAGACTAAGGACAACGCTGAGACATGGGATGTAGCAGGATTTATCCAAAAGAGAATCAATGAGAAGGAAATGGAGAATGCATATTTGAGAAAACCTTATGATACTCTTAAAGTGTACAACAGCGCATTGAACATGTGCAAATACTACTTTAAATGTGATGAGCTTGCACAAATTCCTAATGAAAAAGGTAAAATCAAAAACAAATACAGAAAATCTAATAGTGCTGCTATATTAGCCGCACGTCCTAATTTGATTAATGGCGGTATCCAATTCTTTAATCTGGATAAGAACAAAGAAGCACTCGATTTCTTTGCAACTTATGTAGATGTTGCCATTAATCCGATGTTTGAAAAAGAAAATCTGCTTCAAACAGATACCGTATTGCCTCAAATTGCTTATTATGCAAGCTTAGCTGCAGCCAAAATGGAAGATTATCCAAGTGTGCTGAAATATGCTCCTTATGCAAAAGAAGATAAAGAAGTGGGTAAATATGCCATGGAATTTATTTCTACAGCATTGAAAGCTCAAGGCGATACTATCAAATGGATTGCTTCCTTGAAAGATGGTATTCAAAAGTATCCTGAACATTCATTCTTCTTCGGCCATCTGATTGATTATTATAGCAATAACAATAAGTTTGACGAAGCAATGCAGTTTGCAGATGATATGCTGGCTAAGGATCCTAATAATACATTTTATTTGTATGTAAAAGGATATCTTTATCATAACATGAAAGATTATGATAAAGCTATTGAGTTCTACAAAAAGACTATTGAAGTAGATCCTAACTACGCAGAAGCATATTCTAATTTAGGTTTAATCTATTGCTTGCAAGCACAGGATTTCTCAGAGAAGGCTACTACTGATGTCAATGATCCGAAATACAAAGAAGATCAAGCTACACTGAAAGTTTTCTATGAAAAGGCTAGACCTAATTATGAAAAAGCAAGAGAACTGAAACCTGATCAGAAAGATTTATGGTTGAATGGACTGTACAGAGTATACTATAACTTGCAAATGGGTCCGGAATTCGATGAAATTGATAAGATGATGCAATAATAATAAAAAGAGAGATAGCTCACATTTTGCGCTATCTCTCTTTTACATATTTTATTTATAGTGATATTCTATGAGAGGAGTAGTTATTTCTTTTTTTAGTAATCTCCTTGATATATTAAACATAATCGTGATTATAAATAAAAAGATTCGATCTAAAATAAAGACCTTATTCTGTATAAGTACTTATTAATGTTAGATAAATTAAGGCTGTCCATAGATAACCAATAATGGCGTATCAGAATGAAAAATCATCTTTCTGGCAATTCCTGGATTGAATAAACGAGAAAATATATTTCGTTTATATGATGTCAATGTAATAATATCTATCTGGTTGGTTTTAATATAGTTATCTAAGCTATTAAGAAAATCATCATTTTTCACCACATCATAGTAAATATCCAATTGCGGATATTGTTTTTGAAAATACTCCTTAATACCACCTAACTTTATCTCATTCCAAGTATCCTTTACATCAGCGAGATGTATTAAAGATACGGAAAAATGAAATGGTTTCAAACTATTAATCAATGAGTCAAAAGCAATTAAATCACGTTGATCAAAATTTGTAATAAATGCGATACGCTTGACTTCGCTAAACTGCTTAAAGGGTGTATTCTCAGGAATAGCTAAAACTGGTACACGGCTACGTTCAATAATTTCGGCCGTTACACTACCAATCAAATCAATATCCTTTTGATTTTTACCACGTGTACCCATGATAATAATCCTTGGACGGTTTTCTTTAGAATAGCGCAATATTTCTTCTTCCGGAATACCTTCCCTTAAAACACAAGTATACTTTACATCAGGAAATTCTCCGGAAGCGACTTTAGCTTTTACCTTATCGGACAAAGCGTTTAAATCCGAATGCACCTTTTGCAATATGTTTCTTACATTTTCTTCATCACTCAGTTGATAATTAAACACATCACCGTATGGTAATGATGTCGCATAGATAGGTGTAAAGTAAACATGAAGTAAAATAACTTCAGCATCTATATTTTTTGCAAAATTAAAGCCGAATTCGCAGGCTTTCAACGAATAGTTTGAAAAATCGACAGGAATCACAACCTTGTTACTTCCTTTCTCTATTTTAGGGGCCTTCTCTCCTACTACTTCTTCAGACAGCCATGCTGAGCTTTCAGTGATTTTCAGAGCATGCGGTAAGTCACTTTCTTTTATACGGACACGTACCCCGGAAGATACAACCGGCTGTATCTGATTCACATTATGGATGTAAGTCTCAATACCCTCATTCTCAAGGACATTCTTCAGTATCTGTGCCTTGGCATACGTCAGAATCGCTAATGTTACTAATTTATCTTCCATAAGTCATCTTATTATATCGTTTATAAAACACACAAGAAATCCCAATTGTTTCTCAGCAATTGGGATCCTTTTTACTCTCTCTTCTTAAGCCTGAACGGGTTCAGCAGTTTCACCTGTCATTTCGTCTAAAATTTTTAAAGCCCGGTCAAGAACGGTAGTATCATCAATCATTACTAAACCGCCATCCGGACCGGGTTCCAAATGAATCCCAACGCTTTTACCTTCCTTAAAGTTATGACCACCAAAAAAATTTCTTACAGTGTCAACGTTAAGTCCGAGTTCATCGGCTATTCTATGCATACTACCGCTAGGTAATGAGTCTTTGATCTTACGGAGTTCATTAAATGTTATTGTTCTCATATTCATAAATTTAATGGTTAATACTTTGGATATTTCTTTATCACGCTATAAACTTAAGGAAAAAAAAAGATAAAACAAACTATTTACTTGTATTTTTCCATTATATGTTTAACATTTCCATAAATACAAAAAGAACCCGCATGAAGTAAAAGAAACCTGTTTTCTTTTACATATCATACGGGCTTTATATTCAGCTATAAGCTTATCCTAAATCACTTCTATTGCAGAAGCAGGAACCCATCCCACTTTACCATCTTCTAAACGAATTTCTTTCCACTCACGCATAGAATTATCCTTAATTTCAATTTTATGTCCCTCATGCAGAACAAACAAACTAGTACCACTCTCACTAGGAGTACTACGTACTGTGACACTTGGAGACAAGATTATGGCATTATTTCTATTCATCAACTCTGTTTTTTGTTCTGAAGCGAAAACATTACTTAATACAACAAATATTAAGAATACAATTCCCGCAATAAATCCACTTTTCTTCCATACGATCTGTTTGGAAAAGAAGAAAAGAGAAAAGGATACAAGCAGAAGAATAAAAAATGCGACGCCTAATTTAGCCCAAGCATCTACACTTAAGCAATTTATCAAAGATTTAGTCCAAGTAACAAAAAAGATATCAGGTACTGAAACGACCTTATCTATCGTTTTAGAACGTGCAATCTCCAAATTCGCACGCACATCAGCATTTCCCGGTTGCAACAACAAAGCGCGTTCATAATTCAAAATAGCTTTGGCTATATCATCAGTTTTATAATAGCTATTACCTAAATTATAATAGATTTCGGCCGCTTCCCCTTTTGTCAACAGACTCTCGTAAATTTGAATAGCAGAAGCATAATCATTTCGCATATATGCACTATCACCTTGTGCTTTTGTTACATTATCATCTGACAGTTTAGTCGCAGCGAATTCTGTATGTGAGCCTATGGAAACAGAATCTTTAGCAACAGCCAAAGTATCTTCTGTGGCTACATCTTGTCCCCAGACAACTAACACCATTAAAAAACTCAAGGTTAAGGATATTATTTTCTTCATTATTGTGTCCTCCCAATTAATGTTTTATAGAGTTTTCCATTTTGCTGATAACTTCCAAAGAGTCCGAATAAACCTTATCCATGGCCTGATTATCATCTCCGGGAGCGAAACGGGCAAACTCACAATTATTCAATGCATCAAGGAAATCTTTTATCAATACTTCATCCACACCATATTTGCGAAGTTCCCCTTCAATATTATCTTTAGACAAACGTGAAACCGGAATACTCAACTTATCACTAATATACCCCCACAATGCCTTCAAAACCTCATCATAAAAGGCATCTTTCTTATTATCAACCAATAATTTACCAGCCAGCTTCATACGTTTTACAGCTACTTTATTTGCTTTCTTCGTACGCATTTTAGCAACATTGGCATTGGCAGCAATTTGTTTACGATAAATAACAAAGAATAGGATAAATGCAATACCAGGCACAATATAGAATAACCAGCAAAGCAAAGAGCCAAAGAAAAAGTCACCCTTCTGAGAAAGCGTTACGTTATTCTGCTTAATATAACGTATATCCTCATTCAGAACCTTTAAATCTTCCTTATTAGTGAAGTTGGCAATAGTTTGAGCGGCATTACCGCTACCTTTTTCAACATGAAGCTCATATTCCTCGGTTGTTAAAGTCTTATATTCCCGAGATTTAATATCAAAATAACTGAACTTCACAGCCGGAATCTTATACGTTCCCGCATTACGGGGAATAGCAAGATACTCAATTACCTGGCTACCTGAAAGCCCGGCATTTGTCAAACGAAACTTATTATCAACTTTCGGATCATATACTTCAAAGTCTTCAGGGAATTTTACTTCCGGAGTAGAAATTAATTTCAAATTACCTGTACCGGAAATAACAAGCTTCACTGTAACAGCATCATTTGTTTTAACATTCGTGCTATTTATAGAAGAAGAAATACTGAACTCTCCCACTCCGCCAGAGAACCCTGCGGGCTTACCTTCCGGTAAAGCTTTCACGTCAACTGTCAATTGAGGAGTCACTAACGTTTTCTTTACTTCCACATAATTATTACCACCATTGAAAAATGCCTCAAAAGGATCGTCTACATGAGTAGCTTTAGCTATCGATGCGTCAAAGCGCGCCGCATCGATGGTTATCTTTCCCGATTGTTGCGGAAATAGTACAAATTGGCGATATACAGTTGTTTGATAGTTTCTTCCTTTATAATGTTCAAGGCTCCACTTGCGGTCATTAGGCAGTTCTACTTCTTGCGAATGAAACCCCTTAAAATCAGGAAGTTTCACATTATCAAAACCACGCAAATCCACTAAAGTATATATCTTATACGTCAACAAGAACGCCTCTTGCTCATATAAATTTGTCTTACTGGCCGTAGCAGTAATAAACAAATCACTATTTGAAACTGACGTTCCTGATGAAGCACGGCTTGTCGAACCGCTTTGTCTTCCACCATTTCCGGAAGCTCCCCCGCCCGCTTGGTCGGCAGGAAGTACATTTATGTGTACAGAATTGGAAACCATCTGATTACCTTCAGCCGTTATAGTGGCCCCTGGAATAGTAAAACTCCCCTCTGCAGTAGCCATTAAAATGTATGTAAATGTAATACTGCTGGTAGAGGTTGTTTCCCCATTAATAATCTGTACACTTTTTTGTTGGGAACGACTCGGCCCCATAAGCACATCAAATCCTTTTATGGAAGGAGTCCGGAAGTCCCTCACTTTCTGTGTAGTCACTGTATATGATAGCCTGAACTGATCACCTACCGCCACAGCATCAGGGGCAGACGCAGTAAACGATACCTTACCATCGGCAAAAGCATGTATACTGACTATCATCAGTGCCATCCATAAGAAAACTATTTTTCTCATATATATTTCTTATTATATTTATTACCAATCCTTTTCTAAACGACCACCTTGGATAACTTGCTGTTTTTTAACCTTATCCTGTACGTCTTTTTCATCCTGCATCACAGAATTCAAAAGTTGTTCGGCATTTTCTTTAGACATCTCATTGTCCTTTTTCTGCGGCTGAGGTGGTTGTTGCTGATCTTTATTCTGTTGCTGGTCTTTATTCTGCTCTTGCTTATCCTCTTGTTGATCTTGCTTCTGCTGCTGTTGATTTTGATCTTGATTTTGCTGGTTCTGCTGCTGGTCTTTCAACATCTTCTGAGCCAAAGCCAAATTATAACGTGTTTCATCATCCTTCGGATTATTACGCAATGACTGTTTGTATGCTTCTACCGCCTTTGCATAATCCTTTTGCGACTGAAAAATCACTCCCATATTATGATAAATCTGAGCCAATCCATCCTTGTTCTTTTCCATTTTCGTGGCAGCAACATATTGTTCCATAGCCTCTTGCAACTTATTCTGCTGCGCCAGTGTATTTCCAAGATTAAACATAGAAACTGTAGACTGAGGGTTCACTTCCAATGCCTTACGGTAATTCACCTCAGCATTGACATACACGCTGTCTTTGAAAAAGCGGTTTCCTTTACGAATAAAATCACGTTCGGCTTTTTGAGCCGAAGCCGTAACTGCCATCAACAGCAGTAAAACCAATCCTATATATCTCTTCTGTAACATACGCATCATTTCTTATTGGAAAATAAATGAATATTACGGAACAAAGGGTTCTTACGTTCCAATATCAGCATTTCAGCCAATAATAACAATAAAATAATCCATGCCACAGCCTGGAATTGCTCATTGAATTCTGTATATACCTGTGTTTCCACATCAGCCTTCGCCATTTTATTGACTTCCTGACTAATCGCCTTTTGAGCGCCGTTTGTGTTGTCTACACGCACATAAATACCATTACCGGCCTTCGCTATCTCCTGACACATCTGTTCGTTCAGGCGGGTTACAATCACATTCCCGTCACGGTCACGACGATAATCATTGGTTCCTTCCGCCGGAATAGGTGCTCCTTCGGGCATACCCACACCAAGTACATTCACCTGAATACCTTTCTCGGCAGCAGCTTTGGCAGCTTCTACCGCACCACCTTCATGGTTTTCACCATCAGTTATGACAATCACCGCACGCCCTACACCTTCTTGAGGCGTAAAACTGCGGGAGGCTAAATTAATGGCTGCCCCAATTGCCGTACCTTGTTTAGAAATCAATGACGGATCAATGGATTCCAAAAACATCTTGGCTGATATATAATCACTTGTGATAGGAAGTTGCGTAAATGCATCACCTGCAAATACAATCATACCTACCTTATCATTTTCCATTTTATCCACCAACTGTGCCACCAGTCTCTTCGCCTTCTGCAATCGGCTGGGCTGCACATCTTGCGCTAACATCGAATTGGAAATATCCAATGCAATCATCACTTCCACTCCCTGACGCTTCACTGTTTCCAGTTTAGAACCGAACTGGGGACGAGCCAACAGTACGGCAAACAGTCCGATAGCAGCAAACACCATCCAAAATTTCACATCCGGACGGTATTTGGATACATCCGGCATCAGCTGTGCCATCAGTACCGGGTCACCGAATTTACGGATATTCTTTCGCCGCCGATAATTGGAATATAAGTAGAAGGCTGCCAACAAGGGCAACAACAGCAACAAGTACAAATATGCAGGTTCTTCAAATCGAAACATCTTCTTATTTACTAATTTACTATTTACTATTTACTAAATTTGCGTACGATACAAAATATATCAGAGGAAAAGTCTGCAATTATTACGGTATCTTCTTCAATATAGAGTTACGCAACAAAACTTCCAACAGCACACACAAGAAAGCCGCCAGCGCAAACCAACGATATTCTTCCTGACGTTTACTATATTCTTTTACATTCAGTTTCGTTTTCTCCAGCTTGTCTATTTCCTCATATACCTCTTTCAGCTTCGAATTGCTCGTAGCACGAAAATAATTGCCATCCGTTGTTCCGGCAATTTGTGTCAGAGTCTTTTCATCAATCTCAACCGGCATATTGACATATTGCACGGTTCCGCCTACCGGATAAGGATATGGAGCCATACCGTTGGTTCCTACACCGATAGTATAAACACGGATACCAAAACTTTTTGCTATCTCGGCGGCCGTCAACGGAGATATCTCTCCTCTGTTATTCGTACCGTCTGTCAATAGAATGATTACTTTAGATTTGGCTTTACTGTCTTTCAGTCGGGTAACCGCATTGGCAATACCCATTCCCACTGCCGTACCATCCTCGATAAGACCACACTTTACGTCTTTTATCAAATTCAGCAGAACGGCATGGTCTACCGTCAGCGGACACTGCGTAAAACTCTCTCCGGCAAACAGCGTGATACCGACATTATCATTCGGACGGCCATTAATGAACTCGGCCGCCACATCCTTGGCCGCTTCCAAGCGGTTAGGTTTCAAATCCTCGGCCAACATACTGGTAGAAACATCGATAGCAAGCATTATATCAATACCCTCTATTTCGCTATTCTGCCAGCTATCGGTAGTTTGCGGACGGGATAAAACAATAATAATCAGCGCTAAAGCAATTATCCGCAATGCAAACGGCGCATGCAGCAAATAGTTCTTATAGCTCTTAGGGGTATGTGCATAAACACGAGCGTCCGAAATCTGAAGCGTAGCCTCACTATTCTTCCTCTTCATGATATACCATACTATATAAGGTATAAGCAGCAGTAGCAAAAATAAATATTCAATATTGGCAAAAACCATGATATTTACAATTTTACAAATTACGATTTATGATTAAAGCGCACTTCCACTTTTGCATCAGGCAAAATAGTTGTACAACTCCAAACCTATATATACCAGAGAACCGACAAGAGCCGCCGCTAAAGCAACAATTCCTGCGACAAGCAATATCTTGGTACGCAAAGAACGTTTTTCAATAACAGTAATCTCAGTAGGTTGCGGTTTAGCATTTTCATCTTCTTTCTCTTTCGTATCGTTGATGAAGTCAATCGCATTAATCAAATTAGCGTCATTCTCATTCATCAGCGGGTTATGCTTGGCAAACTTCACTAAATCCGCGGTCTGGAATAGAGTACGCAAATCGGATATCGCATCCTTATCATTCATTTCCAATAGCTTATCAATGATTTCAGAAGAAGTCATCTCCAATGCATTGAAGCCGAAACGATCTTTTATATAAGTACGAATAGCATCTGTCAATTCCGTATAATATTCCTTCGACTGCCCCTTCTGCCATACCTTCTCACTCTTGATGCGTTCTATCTCCTGCATTGCCAATTGATGTGGCGGTAATTTAGGCTCGACTTTCACCTTACGTATAATCGGTTTGTTATCACGGATACGTTTCACGAGGTAGATAAGCAATAGCAGAAACGGAGTGAACAGTACGGCACAAGCGATAGCCATATACCAGTCTTCCCACGCAAAAGGCGCTTTCATTACCGGTTTCGGGCCGAAGAACTGATCGGGATGCAATGTATCCACCGGCATGGAATACACCTTTAACGCCAAAGCCTTGGAACGGTATGCCTTATTATCGACAAGCACTTCCATTGGCGGCAAATAATAGAGTGCCGAGTCAAAGGAAGTAACAGTATACTCCTGGGTAATCAGCGAGCGCCTGCCGTCATTCAGCATTTGCGTATCCGGCTTGGCTATATCGATAATCTCCACTCCACGCACCAAAGTATCGGTATAAACGGGAAAAATAGCACGCTTATCGGTGTCCAATGATACTTGGAGCTTAATTTTAGCCTGCTCTCCAATAAGGATTTGCAAGGAATCAATTGTAGCATCCACCGTCACCGACTGGGCTACTGTCCTACCCGTCAATACTGCCAATAATGTTATCAGAAATAAATATCTTTTCATTTTCCGATTAATTTCTTTTCGCAAATAAATTCATCAATGCCTTAACATAGTCCTGATCCGTACGTACCGACACATTGTCTACATTGCTTTTGGTAAACGTATCGTTCAGTTCCACCTGTTTGTTTACCCACCAATCATGGTGAGCACGCCGTACAGCACGCGAAGAAGTGTCAATCCACTGCTCATGTCCTGTTTCCGCATCTTTTATTTTCATCAGACCTACGGCCGGCAATTCTTCCACACGACGGTCGTATACTTGGATAGCCACGACATCATGCTTACGATTGGCGATAGTCATGGCATTTTTAAAACTCTCCTGATCGATAAAGTCTGATAAAACAAAAGCAGTACAACGACGCTTCATGACATTCGTTAGATACTCCAAACCGAGACGGATATTGGTTCGGCGACTTTCCGGATGGAAATCGAGCAACTCACGAATGATATATAGTATATGTTTACGCCCTTTCTTGGGTGGAATGAACTTTTCTATCCGGTCTGAAAAGAAGATAACGCCAATCTTATCGTTGTTCTGAATGGCAGAAAAAGCCAACGTAGCAGCAATTTCCGTCACCATATCTTTCTTCATCTGCTTTACCGTACCGAATTCCAAACTACCGGAAACATCTACCAGCAACATTACAGTCAGTTCACGTTCTTCTTCAAACACCTTCACAAAAGGTTTATGAAAACGGGCCGTTACATTCCAGTCTATGTCGCGTATATCGTCGCCAAACTGATATTCACGCACTTCGGAGAAAGCCATACCTCTACCTTTGAAAGCCGAATGATACTGGCCTGCAAAGATATTATTGGATAATCCGCGTGTCTTTATTTCAATTTGACGGACTTTTTTTAAGAGTTCTGTTGTTTCCATTGATTTATTTAAAATAATCCCATTAACAAAAGACCTTAGCATTTGCTCCCGACAGGAATACCCTTAAGTTTACGTCCTATAAGCCTAAGGTTTGCTGGCAAAAAACCGGGGATTACGAGTGTAAACCTCAGGGGTTATGCCGGCTGATTCCCGGAGTTTCGGATGCATTTGCCACGTGTTAGGGCACTTCAACCTTATTCAATATCTTGCTGACGATTTCGTCCGAAGTCATATTACTTGCTTCAGCCTCATAAGTCAAGCCGATACGGTGACGCAGTACATCATGTGCCACAGCACGCACATCTTCCGGAATAACATAACCGCGACGTTTGATGAAAGCATAACTGCGGGCAGCCAGTGCCAGGTTTATGGACGCACGGGGTGAGCCGCCGAATCCGATCATATCCTTCAGTTCCTTCAAATCGTACTTCTCCGGATAACGGGTTGCGAATACAATATCGACAATGTATTTCTCAATCTTTTCATCCAGATATACCTGACGCACCACTTTACGCGCCTCGATAATCTCGTCAGCTTTCAAGATAGGCTTCACACTCAGCTTATCCCCGTTTATATTCTGACGTATAATCAGTTTTTCTTCTTCCAATTTAGGATAGTCGATCACAACTTTCAGCATGAAACGGTCTACCTGGGCTTCCGGCAATGGATATGTACCTTCTTGTTCAATAGGATTCTGGGTTGCAAGTACCAAGAAAGGTTCGGGCAGCTTGAAAGTTTCCTTACCTATGGTGACCTGACGCTCCTGCATGGCTTCCAGCAAAGCACTCTGCACTTTGGCCGGAGCACGGTTAATTTCATCTGCCAAGACAAAATTAGCAAACACAGGACCTTTCTTTACTTGGAAAGTCTCGTCTTTCTGACTGTAAACCATTGTACCGATAACGTCTGCCGGCAACAAGTCCGGCGTAAACTGAATGCGGCTATATTGCGCATCGATTAATGAAGCCAGTGTCTTGATTGCTAATGTTTTTGCCAAACCGGGCACACCTTCCAGCAATACATGTCCGTCAGACAATAAACCGATTAACAACGACTCTACCAGGTGCTTTTGTCCTACAATAACCTGGTCCATGCCCGTAGTAAGATTGGTAACGAAAGCACTTTGTCTTTCAATCCGCTCGTTCAATTCGCGGATATCAATTGTTTCAGCCATAAATCAATGTATTTTTAATGTTTAATTTTCATTTTACCCCGACTGAACGCCGGTAATTATATTTTGCTTCCAAAAGTACGGGAATAAATTAACCATAGCAACTAATTTTTATTAAAAAACTATGTGAAACCTTTAGATTAAACTACTTTCATAGAGTTTAGTATTTAACAAAAAAAGAAGCAGTAATATTTTTACTGCTTCTTCGCTAATTTCGGTATCTTTATAGTGGTACCCGCAGGTACATTATCCGGTTTTTTAATAACACCCGGATTATGCTTTACTATATATGGATAAAGCGCCTTAGTACCGTAAAAACGAAGGGCAACTCTGGTCAATGTCTCTCCGGGCTTAATTGTATACGTAGTTTCCGTTCCCACGATAGTATAATTGGTGGAATCGGGAACATACGCGATTCCGGGTTGTTTTTTAGGTTGTGATACAGGTGCGGCAACTGCGGCAGATTCTTTGACAACAGCCGATACATCCGGCTTTTTGGTTACGGGTTCCACCGCAGGCTTCATCGAAACCGTATCCGCTTTTGCAACAATTACAGTATCTTTATCGGCAATACTATCTGTTAAAGCGGCATCATCCGTCTGTTTATCGACTTCGGCATCAACAATTTCTTCTACCGGTGGTTTGGTTGATAATTTATCAAACAGATCCGGATAATACAAATAGACGACAGTTCCCGCGCACAACAGTACAACAAGAACAACAATGCCGATAAAGTATTTCATTGTAGAAGATTCCGTCGGTCCATCAGTCTTCGCAGCTTTCGTTTCTTCAACACCGACCTCCTCTTCCGAAGTGGCAGAAAGGGTTTCCACAGCTTTTTCTTCCGGACTTACAGTAATTTCCTCCGAGCAACTTTTCGTTTCTTCCGAAGAACTCGTTTCCACCAAACTTTCAGTTTCTTTCGGAGTTTCTATTTCTTCAGGAATATCCGCAATTGCTTCCCGTACAACTTCTACCGGGGGCACGTTTACGGCGTCTTTCACACCTTGAGAACCTTCAGCTTCTCCCGACACCCCCCCTTCTGTCTTTTGCTCTGCTTCTTCCTCATCCTCATTGCCGCTATCTATAGGGGTATCTTCCAAAACAGTGCCGTCATTGAGCACAACCGTTTCAAAATGCGAAAACGGCTTATTGATAATATCTTTCAGAGCAGGTTCCGGAGTAAACGAAACTTTAGTATGTCCTTGTATCTCAAAACGTTCTCCGGTATTGACATTGACACTTTCACGGCTTTCCACATCAATCAGCTTAAAAGCCCCCAATCCCTTTATCTTCACATATTTGTCTTTTTCCAGCGCTTCTTCTATCAACTGGAAAAATTCCTTCACAAAACTATCAGCATTCTTCTTGCTCATGCCATGCTTTTCAGCCAGCAAGTCAATCAAGTCCTGTATGTTTAGTTTTTCATTCATAATATGGGAGATTTTAAAAGAAAGACTACTTAAACTTATCTTTTAACAACGTACTGGGCTTATAGGTCAACACCAGTTTCGGCGGAACCAACATACGTTGCTTCGTTGTAGGATTGACAGATATACGTTCCGCTTTCTTTTTAACTTCGAATGTTCCAAAGCCTTGTACGGAAATCGTATTCCCGTCCTCCAACTGCCGCGTCATATCCGACAACAAAGATGTAACCAATTCCGAGGTATCCTTTAAAGTATACCCCAATCGTCGTGACAATTCAGAAGTAAATTCTTTGTTATTCAAAATCCAAGCTTTAAAATTGTGAACTACGGTGCTATATTAGCAAATCTTCCCCATATATACAAGAAGTTCAGAAAAAATCTTTAAAGAATTCGGCCAAAAAGGTCGAAATCATCGGAGTTTATTATCTCCACCCGGTAAAAGTTACCAATCTCCAAAACCTTATCTCCGCACTCAATCAATACTTCCGGATCCACCTCGGGAGAGTCAAATTCTGTGCGTCCGATATAATAATCACCTTCCAGACGGTCGATTATCACATCCATCCGCTTACCTACTTTTGCCGCGCTCAGTTCTGCTGAAATACCTTGCTGAATAGACATCAACTCATCCAAACGAGCTTGTTTCACTTCTTGGGGAATGACATCTTCATAATGGGCCGCAGCATACGTTCCCTCTTCTTCGGAATACGCAAACGCACCCATTCTATCGAAACGCACCTTGCGGACAAATTCTTTCAATTCCTCAAAGTCCGCTTCCGTTTCTCCGGGATGCCCTACCATCAGGGTAGTACGCAAATGAATACCGGGAACTTCTTCACGGAATTTTTCTATCAGCCGATAAGTTTCTTCCTTAGTTACATGGCGGCGCATTTTATCCAGCATATTATCACTGATATGCTGCAAAGCGATATCCATATATTTACAGACATTAGGACGTTCGCGCATTACCCGGAACAAATCCATAGGAAAGTGAGCCGGATAGGCATAGTGCAAGCGTATCCATTCCACACCCGGTATTTCGGAGATTCTTTCGATTAATTCGGGCAACATCTGCTTTTTATACAAATCCACGCCATAGTAGGTCAACTCTTGCGCAATAACCTGAAACTCTTTCACTCCACGAGCTACGAGATATTTCACCTCATCCAGAATTTCTTCCATCGGACGCGATATATGCCGCCCCGTAATAATAGGAATAGCGCAATACGAACATTTGCGGTCGCATCCTTCCGATATTTTCAGATATGCATAATGCCGGGGAGTGGTCAATGTACGCTCTATGTGCAGTTCATCATGATATGCCTTGCCCAAATCCCGCAACAGTTCTTTCCAGTTGAACTTGCCGTAAAACTTGTCAACCTGAGGAATTTCAATGGCCAGTTCTTTCAGATAACGTTCCGACAGGCAGCCCATGACATAGAGTTTCTCCAAACTCCCTTCTTCCTTGGCCTGCGCAAATTCAAGAATCATATTAATGGACTCTTCCTTTGCATCACCGATGAAACCGCAAGTATTAATTACCGCAATCTGTCCTTTCGGACGTTCGGCATCATGCGTCACATGAAAACCCGCTTCTTCCAATTGACGCATCAAATGCTCCGAATCCACCAAATTTTTAGAACAACCTAATGTTATAATATCAATGGTTTTCCGTTTCATGCATTTCCCCCAAACAACGAATCGACAAACTCTTTTTTACGGAACACCTGCAAATCTTCCATACCTTCTCCCAGACCGATATATTTTACCGGAATTTTGAACTGATCGGAAATACCTATCACAACACCGCCTTTAGCCGTTCCATCCAACTTGGTTACAGCCATTGCCGTAACTTCCGTAGCCAAAGTAAACTGCTTGGCCTGCTCGAATGCATTTTGTCCGGTGGAACCGTCCAAAACAAGCAATACCTCATTGGGAGCATCAGGTACGACTTTTTTCATTACATTCTTAATCTTAGTCAGCTCATTCATCAAGCCTACTTTGTTATGCAGACGTCCGGCCGTATCAATAATCACCACATCGGCATTATTGGCTACCGCAGAGCTTAAAGTATCAAATGCCACGGAAGCAGGGTCGGCACCCATTTTTTGCTTTATAACAGGAACACCTACACGCTCGCCCCATATCACCAACTGTTCTACCGCTGCCGCACGGAAAGTATCGGCCGCACCCAAATAAACAGATTTACCGGCTTTCTTAAATTGATAAGCCAATTTACCGATGGTTGTAGTCTTTCCTACGCCATTCACTCCGACCACCATAATAACATAAGGTTTCTTCGTAATCGGAGTTTCAAAATCATCTACATCGTCCGAGTTATTCTCAGTCAACAAAGCAGCGATTTCATCGCGCAAAATCATATTCAATTCCTGCGCGTTCATATATTTTTCATCTGCGGCACGCTTCTCGATACGTTCAATTATCTTCAACGTAGTTTCCACACCCACATCCGAAGTAATCAACACCTCTTCCAGATTATCCAGCACTTCATCGTCCACTTTCGACTTTCCAGCCACAGCACGAGCTATCTTGCCGAATACACTTTCCTTTGTTTTAGATAATCCTTTATCTAACGTTTCCTTCTTTTCTTTTGAGAAAAAACTAAAAAATCCCATAGTCTACCTTTTTGTACAATACATTATGCTACAAAGATATAACAAAACTAACAAATAATAAAAGTTGAAGCGATTTAATAACAAAAAAATCCCCCCACCGATAGATTCGGTGAGAGGAGCTTTATAAGTAATCAGTGCTTCACAGCAACTGCATTTATCTTATTTTTTGAAAAAGTCTTGTACTTTTTCGTTAGGAACCATTTGCTCATCGAAGATGTAAGCGCCGGTCTTCGGAGACTTAACCATCTTGATAACTTTCGTATAAGCACGACCTTCTTTAGAACCATCGTGCAAACTTGCTACTGTTTTCTTTGCCATGGGGTTATACTATTATTATTTGATTTCTTTGTGTACTGTTACTCTCTTCAGAATCGGATTGTATTTCTTCAATTCCAATCTCTCGGTAGTATTCTTTCTGTTCTTCGTCGTAATATAACGAGAAGTTCCCGGCATACCGCTATCCTTGTGTTCCGTGCATTCCAGAATCACCTGTACTCTGTTACCTTTTGCTTTCTTTGCCATAATCAGTATTCTCCTCTACTTTTAGCCAATTACTTTAATGCTTTTCCAATCACAATAACCTTTAGCTACTGCATCCTTCAAAGCAGCATCCAAACCTTTTTTATTAATAATGCGCAGGCCGTTAGCGCAAATGCTCAGACTGATCCAGCAGTCCTGTTCTACATAATAGAACTTCTTGTTAAACAAGTTCAAATCAAAGGTTCTCTTAGTTCTTCTCTTTGAGTGTGAAACATTGTTGCCAATCATGGCTTTCTTTCCGGTAATTTGACAAATCTTCGACATTTCTATCTTATTTTTATAGTTTTTATCTATACTTATTTCAAACAGAGCGCAAAGTAAGCACTTTTATCGTTACAAAACAAGTTTTTCCTAAAATAATTCATTGTGCGAGAACATTTTTTCCTCATTTTAGCTTGTCACAGAGCATCGACAGGGCATTTTGAATAGCCGACTGTACATTTCCCGCTCTTCCGCGGTCTCCTTCCTGCTTCATGGTTACGATGTCATTTTTATATGCAGCGGCTATCCACACCGTACCTACCGGTTTTTCCGGTGTACCGCCACCGGGACCTGCAATACCAGAGGTGGCAACCGCACAATCCGTTTTCAGCGTTTTCATCGCACCTTTCACCATTTCGATAACGGTTTCCCGGCTCACCGCGCCATATTCAGCCAGAGTTTCGGCGGAAACATGAAGCAAATCCTTCTTTATTTCATTAGAATACGCTACAATGCCGCCATTAAAATACTCCGAGCTCCCCGGAACCGAAGTTATCAAGGCTGCTATTCCGCCGCCGGTACAACTTTCAGCGGTGGAAAGGGACAAATTCTTCGCTTTCAACAATTCTCCTATCTCCTCTTCCGGTTTCATACCTTATTATATATAGAACCTTACAAAGTGACACGTGAATAAGCCGGAGCCTCTATCGGGCAGAAATCCTTATCCAAATACTTAAAATATCCGGTAATGGCAATCATTGCGGCATTATCCGTTGTATAGCTGAATTTAGGAATGAATATATTCCAACCATACTTTTCGGCATGCTCGCGGAAAGAGTTGCGCAAGCCGTTATTGGCCGATACACCGCCTGCAACGGCCACTTCCTTTATGTTGTATTGCTTTGCGGCTTTACGCAATTTATCCATTAATATATCGACGACAGTAGCTTCCAGCGAAGCGGCCAGGTCCGTCTTGTGATGTTCGATGAAATCGGGATCATCTTTCATCCAGTCCCGCAACGAATACAGGAATGAGGTTTTCAGTCCGCTGAAGCTGTAATCCAGCCCCGGAATATGAGGTTTGCTGAAAGTAAACGCTTTAGGATTGCCCTGGCGTGCAAGCTTGTCGATAATCGGTCCGCCGGGATAACCCAAACCCATTACCTTGGAACATTTATCAATGGCTTCACCTGCGGCATCATCGATTGTCTGCCCCAAGATTTCCATGTCATTGTAAGCTTTCACCAAAATAATCTGGGAATTTCCACCGGAGACCAGCAAGCAAAGGAAAGGAAACTCAGGCTGCACATTATCTTCACCTTCCGCTTTAATGAAATGAGCTAACACATGTCCTGTCAAATGATTAACATCCACCATGGGAATACCCAAAGAACGGGCGAACCCTTTGGCAAACGACACGCCTACCAACAAAGAACCCATCAATCCCGGACCGCGCGTAAACGCCACAGCGCTCAGTTCCTCTTTGGTAACTCCGGCACGCTTCAACGCCTCGTGCACCACCGGCACTATATTCTGTTGATGCGCACGTGAAGCCAATTCGGGCACTACCCCGCCATAAGCCTCATGAACTGCCTGGCTGGCCACGACATTCGATAGCAGGTAGCCGTCCTTGATGACTGCTGCAGAAGTGTCATCGCATGAAGATTCTATTCCTAAGATTATTGTACTCATAGTGTTTATTTACGTTTAAACGCTGCAAAAGTAGTGATAAAAGTAGTATCCATAACGTATTATTTCATATTTTTGTTGGCTGAACAAAAAATTAATCGCCTATCAGAACGCTGAAAACGACAGTACGCTGGGTAATCGGTATAGTATTGGGACTCTATATCGGGATAATTTTATTGCTGAACATTCCTTATGTCCAGCACCGGATGTCCGTACTCGTAGCCCAGGAACTGAGTTCCGTACTGGGCAGCCGGCTTACTGTAGGGCAGATAAACATAGGCCTGCTGAACCGAATCATCATTGATGACTTAATACTGAACGACCAATCGGGGAAAGAGTTGCTGAAAATAGGCCGTCTGTCGGCCAAGTTCGAGATACTCCCCTTGTTCAACGGAAAAATATCCATCGGAAACGTGCAACTGTTCAGTTTCAATGCCAATCTGGAAAGACCTACGCCACAGGCTGAAACCAATTTTCAGTTTATACTCGACGCTTTCGCTTCCAAAGACACCGTTAAGAAAAAGAGCAATCTGGACCTTCGCATCAACTCACTGCTGATACGTCGCGGAAGAATATCCTATGATGTCCTCTCTGCCGGAAAAACTCCGGGAAAGTTTAATCCGCAGCACATCCGTCTGTCCAATATCCTTGCCAACATCTCACTGAAAGCGCTTCAAAGCGACTCAATCAATGCCGCCATCAAGCGGATGAGTGTTGAAGAGGAACACTCCGGCTTTGAATTGAAGAAGCTGAGCCTTAAGATAGTAGCCAACAACCAAAACATGCGGATAGAGAACTTTGCCATTGATTTACCCAACACTTCCCTGGCAATGGATACTATCCGTATGGAGTATGACAGTCTGGGTTCTCTCGGCAATTTCGCCGATGACGTCCGCTTCTCATTCCGTATGCTGCCTTCGGAAGTCGTGTTGCAGGACTTGTCGGCTTTTGTACCCGCTTTCAAACCTTTCAAAGAAAAACTACGACTGGAAACGGAAGCCGACGGAACGGTCAACCAGCTTAATTGCCCAAAGCTGCTAATCTCCGCCGACAACCATTTCCTGCTGAAAGGCGATGTGTCTTTGCAAGACCTCTCACATCCTCAAGACGCTTATATATTCGGCAATCTGTCCAATTTATACGCCGATCCGGACGGCATCGCATTCTTTGTCCGCAACCTGAGCAAAGACTATAAAGGAGTTCCGCCGGCCTTACAGCATTTGGGTACGATATCCTTCCGGGGAGAAATATCCGGGTACTTCACGGATTTGGTTACCTACGGTGAAGTGCGTACGGACATAGGTACTGTAAAGACAGACGTCAAGTTCAGTTCCGATAAGGAAAAGGGATATTTCTCCTATTCCGGCGCGGTAAAGACCGCGGAATTCGAGCTGGGCAAACTGTTGGCTAACGACAAATTCGGGAAAGTTACTTTCAACATGGATGTCAAAGGCAGCCATTACGCCAAGAGATACCCGTCCGTTACGATGAAAGGGCTTGTTGCGTCCATAGATTACAGTGACTACACCTACGAAAACATCACTTTGGACGGTGAATACAAACAAGGCGGCTTCAACGGAAACGTGTCATTCGACGACGAGAACGGCGCCATACAACTGAACGGCTCCATCAACACAGCCGGCAAAATCCCGACATTCAACTTCCGCGCCGATGTCGACCATTTCCGTCCGAACACCCTTCATCTTACTCCCAAATACAAGGACACGGAAATATCCGTAAAGATAAAAGCCGACTTCACCGGAAGTTCCATTAACGACATGAACGGTGAAATCAACATTGACAGCCTGCAATACACCGCTCCCGACCAGAGCTTCTTCATGGACAACCTGCGGATTGCCGCCACTCAGAATGACGAGCGTCAGAAACGGCTGACTATCAATTCCAACTTCCTGCGAGGCACTATCGAAGGGGACTACTCCTATCAGACCCTGCCTACCAGCGTACTCAACATCATGCGGCGTTACATCCCCGCCTTGATATTGCCGGACAAGAAACCCCGGGAAACCGAAAACAACTTCTATTTCGACCTGCACATCTACAATACGGAGATACTGTCCACCGTATTCCAGATACCGCTGAAAGTATATACCCACTCCACGCTGAAAGGCTACTTCAACGACAAAGCGCAACGCCTGCGCATGGAAGGTTACTTCCCGCGACTGAGCTACGGAGAAAAGTTCTTTGAATCGGGAGTGATTCTCTGCGAAAATCCGGGCGAACAGTTCCAGGCAAAAGTCCGCTTTACTAACCGGAAAGCAACCGGCGCGATGAATGTCGCTTTGGAAGCCAAGGCCAAAGACGACCAGATACAAGCCATCTTCAACTGGGGAAACAGCAGCGCCGTAACATACAGCGGCAAATTGGCAGCCGTAACGCAATTCATCCGACAATCATCGCAAGAAACGGATAACGATAAACAGCATAAGCCCGTCCGCAAAGGCAAGAAAGACATTCCCGCCCTGAAGACGATTGTCAATGTGCAGGAGACGAATGTAATCCTCAACGACACTATCTGGAAGATACACCCGTCACAAATCGTTGTGGACTCGGGCAAGATACATGTCAACAATTTCTATTTCAGTCATAAAGAGCGTCATTTACGTATCAACGGAACCGTATCCGAACAGCCGCAGGACACCGTACGCCTGAACCTGAAAGAGATAAACATAGGCTATGTATTCGACATAGCCGACCTGGGCGTCAACTTCAAAGGTGAAGCCACCGGCCCTGCATACGCCAGCGGCGTACTTAAAACCCCCGTAATGAGCACCGACCTGTTCATCCGCAACCTCGGCTTGAACGAAGGACTTTTAGGTGATGCCAACATACACGGAGAATGGCATCACGACGTAAAAGGCATCTATCTGGATGCCCGCATACGCGAGAAAGACATCGCCAAGAGCCATGTGTACGGCTACATTTACCCCATAAAGCCCACCAGCTCGCTCGATTTGCAAATCGAGGCCGACAGTACCAACCTGAAGTTCATCCACCACTATATGCAAAGCATCACGCCCGAATTCAACGGACGCGCCAGCGGCCACGTACATTTCTACGGCAAATTCAAAGCGCTGACAATGGAAGGGCGTGTGTTTGGCGATGCTTCCCTAAAGGTAGATGTGCTCAACACCACTTTCTCGCTGAAAGACAGCATACTTATCGAACCGGGCGGGCTTACTTTCCGCAACAACCGCATCTTTGACACGCAAGGACATCAGGGAAGAGCCAACGGCTACCTGCATTACCGACATTTCAAGAATCTGGAATACCGTTTCCAATTCGATGTCAACAATATGCTGGTAATGAACACCAAAGAGTCTCCCGATTTTCCTTTCTACGGCACGGTATATGGTACGGGTAACGCCACCATTGCCGGTAATGCAGCCGAGGGAGTAAACATCGACGTGGCAATGACCACCAACCGCAACACCAACTTCACCTATATGAAAGAGGGTGTCGCCTCGGCAGTCAGCAACCAGTTTATACGCTTCGTAGACAAGACGCCCCGCCGCGTACTCCAAGATTCCATCGTACTTATATCCGAGTTCGAGCAAGCCCAGAAAGAAGTCCGGGAAAAGGAAAGCGATACCGATATCCGTCTGAATCTCTTGATAGACGCCACCCCGGACGCTACCATGAAAATTATCATGGACCCCATTGCAGGCGACTACATCAGCGGAAAAGGTACGGGGAACATCCGTACCGAATTCTACAATAAGGGAGATGTGAAGATGTTCGGCAGTTATCGCATCAGTCAGGGAGTGTATAAATTCAGTTTGCAGGAAGTAATCCGCAAGGACTTCATCATCAAAGACGGAAGTACCATCACCTTCAACGGACCGCCGCTCGATGCCACCCTCGACATCCAGGCCGGCTACCTCGTGAACTCCGCTTCGCTGAACGACCTTGTACCCGACGCCGGCAACTACGTCAATCAAACCAGCATCAAGGTAAACTGCCTTATGGCTCTGACCGGACAACTCACCTCGCCGGACATCAAAATGAGCCTGGAACTGCCCAACGAGCGCGATGAAGTGCAGGCATTGGTGCGTAACTATATCCCTACGGACGAGCAGATGAATATGCAGATACTCTACCTGCTGGGTATCGGCAAGTTCTATACCCCGGAGAATGTGGATGCCACCGGCAACTCCAACATGATGTCGAGCGTACTGTCTTCCACCCTGTCCGGACAGTTGAACAATGCGCTTTCACAGATTATAGACAGCAACAACTGGAACTTCGGCACGAACTTCAGTACCGGAGAAAAAGGCTGGACCGACATGGAATTCGAGACAATGCTCTCCGGGCAACTGCTGAACAACCGCCTGCTTATCAACGGTAACTTCGGCTATCGCGACAACCCGATGGCAAACACGAACTTCGTAGGTGACTTTCAGGCCGAATGGCTCGTAAACCGTTCCGGTGACATACGCCTGAAAGCGTATAACGAAACCAACGACCGCTACTACACCAAGACCAACCTCACCACTCAGGGCATAGGTATCGTCTTCAAGAAAGACTTCAATAAATGGAATGAGTTGCTCTTCTGGAACAAGTGGAAGCTAAAGAGATTGAAGGAGAAGCGTAAGGACTGATATTTATCACGCATGCGGTATGGCATCACTTCACTACCCATACCGTATGCAACAAGTATCACAGCGCCACATCGGACAGACTGCAACACGGATAAGGAAAGGCCGGAGAGGGATAGTGTGACAAGCACATAGCCGCCTCTATATGATGCATTATCCGTCGGTCGCAGCTTTGCACCCAATAGCGGAAATGCGCGTCCGGCCTATAATTCTCGGAGAAGTTCAGCAACCGCCGCAAATCGAATTCGTCAGAAACAACGCCCGCTCCTGTACGGGCGGCATCGTATGCGTTACAATCCTGCTCGATATGTGCGGGAACCATCAGTAAAGGCTTGCCCAGATACATCGCTTCGCAAACCGATTCAAACCCTGCGGTTGTGGCATACGCCCTGCACCCCGCCATATAGTGAAGAAACTTCATATCGTCAATCTGATGAAAGCTCAGCGTATCATCCACCTTACACACTTCCGCTTCATCCTGCTTGTCCCAAAAGAAATGGAGCGGCACTTCCGGATGTTCCCTATGCCACGCCTTTATGTTTTCGCCGAAACCGGCATTCACCATATATCCGTGCAGATAATCACCCTCTACGCTCTCGCAGGAAAGCACTTCACGGCGAAGCAGCGGAGGTACGACACGAATACGGGCACGTTCATCGTCTTCCATTTCACGAAAGGAGAGCGCAAGCTTTTGGGATGCTCCTATGCAGGTGAGCCGGGTGAAGAAACGCAGAAGCCACAAACCGCACCGGCTCTTGGCGGGAAATCCGAAATCGCGATGCAGAAAGAGGTACTGGTGACCGATACTGATTTGAGGCACGGACGGACGAAACGCCAGATAAGTAAGTCCGGCCAGCAGTTCATAAAAGTTAATGACCAGTTCCGCGCCGGTTTCCTTGATGCGCCGATGAATGTAGCGCATACTTTGCAGATAGGCCGGTACTTTGACAAGGTTGTACGCCACACTGCGCGACAGGCTCACCCGCTTATTGGCAGGTGTCGGCTGGAAATTCGGACTGAGAAAGCGCTTCACCGGAGCCTGAATACTGCGATTGAAGAATCCGGGCAGATGACGGGAATTGCTTTTACCCACCAGCACTTCCACGACTTCATGTCCGTTGCGGCGCAGAAGCCTTTCCATGGCAATGGCTTGGGTGAGATGTCCCCGCCCCTCTCCTTGAACAATAAAAAGAACTTTCATCTTTGTACAGTTTGTATGTTGTTTACTTTACACGTTTTCGGTAAAAGTCACCGCCGGCAGCCGCCTCTACGGTGTAATCGTTTCCATTCGGTTTCATGTTCATATCTCTTTTCTTTTTGACGATACAAAGATGTCCGAAAGCTGTTTCAGATGTATGTGGGAAAGGTTACAATTTTATCTCACGGGATAAAAAAAATCATCCCGTAAGATGAACGGATTCGTCTCACGGGATGAGTTGATTGGTACCGCGGGACGGAAAAATCCGTTCCGCAGGATGAAAATATCCGATTAATAAGAACGTGCGAATATCACGCGGCAGGCAGACGGCTTACCGGTAACCATACACTTGCCCGGCTCCTTATCGCCCGGTACGAAAGATTCAAACGGAATACAGCGGATGGTAGCTTTGGTTTCTTCCTTTATCTTCTCTTCGGTCTCGGTTGTACCGTCCCAGTGAGCCAGGATAAAGCCGCCCTCTTCAATCTTTTCCTTGAACTCGTCGTAGCTGTCTACCACAGTAATGCGGCTGTTGCGATAATCCAACGCTTTCTTATAGATATTTGCCTGAATTTCTTCGAGCAGGTCTTTTACGTATTCTTCGATACCGTCGCAAGAACGGGTTTCTTTTTCCAATGTATCACGGCGCATCACTTCCATTGTATTGTTCTCCAGGTCACGACCGCCCATAACCAGACGAACAGGTACACCCTTCACCTCGTAATCGGCAAACTTGAAGCCCGGACGCTTGTTGTCGGCATTGTCGTACTTCACCGAGATACCCATTGATTTCAGTTTGGCTACGATACCGGCAATCTTCTCGTCAATCTTGGCAAGCATTTCGGCATTCTTATAGATAGGCACGATAACTACCTGTATCGGGGCCAGGTGTGGCGGAAGCACCAGACCGTTATCATCGGAATGTGTCATGATAAGCGCACCCATCAAACGGGTAGATACGCCCCAGGAAGTAGCCCATACATATTCCAGCTTATTCTCTTTGTTGACGAACTGTACATCGAAAGCTTTGGCGAAATTCTGTCCCAGGAAGTGGGAAGTACCGCTCTGCAAAGCCTTACCGTCCTGCATCATCGCCTCGATAGTATAGGTATTGAGAGCACCTGCAAAACGTTCGTTGGCAGATTTCACACCCTTAACGACGGGCACTGCCATGTATTTCTCGGCAAACTCACCGTAGACGTTCAGCATACGTACCGCTTCTTCCTCGGCTTCCTCGCGAGTGGCGTGCGCCGTGTGGCCTTCCTGCCACAAGAACTCGGCAGTACGAAGGAACAGACGGGTACGCATTTCCCAACGGAATACGTTTGCCCACTGGTTGCACAGGATAGGCAGGTCGCGGTACGAATTAATCCAGTTCTTATAGGTGTTCCAAATGATAGTTTCCGAAGTGGGACGGATGATGAGCTCCTCTTCCAACTTTGCAGCGGGGTCTACCACTACGCCGCCGCCATTCGGGTCGTTCTTCAGACGATAGTGCGTTACTACGGCACACTCTTTGGCAAAGCCTTCCACGTGTTCCGCTTCGCGGCTGAGGAATGATTTCGGGATAAGTAAGGGGAAATAAGCGTTTACGTGTCCTGTTTCCTTGAACATATCGTCCAGCTGACGCTGCATCTTCTCCCAAATTGCGTATCCGTAAGGCTTGATTACCATACATCCGCGCACAGCCGACTGCTCTGCCAAATCGGCCTTTACCACCAACTCGTTGTACCACTGAGAATAATTCTCGCTACGTTTGGTCAGGTCTTTCAATTCTACTGCCATTCTATTTTGTTTTTAAAGTTTTCTATTCGGATTCATTAAACGGAGTGCAAAAGTACAAATTTCTGTGCGAAAAGTGTTTATTGTGTAATCACTATTTTTTGCGGAGTTTATAAATGCAGGCTTTTTTCCCGTAACACCCCGTCATGACCGATCGGTTACAGTAAGTTAATAATCATGCGGAAAGGATGTTAACTTATTACATCCTAAGAAGTTAATATCATATCATTACGAAGTTAACATCGTATGGCTTGTTGTATTAACTAACATAAGCAAATAAAAAAGGCAGCTACTTCATTAGTAACCGCCTAATTCTCAGACAGAGCGGAAAACGGGACTCGAACCCGCGACCCTCAGCTTGGGAAGCTGATGCTCTACCAACTGAGCTACTTCCGCAGAGTTTGCTTTCCTTTGTACTGAAAACGTTGGCAAAGGTAATGAAATCTTTTAAAAAAGAAAAAATGAAATTGCTAAAAAAATGCTCTGTTCTTGTCACTGCCACATAAATCATGTACATTTGCTTCCCGTAAACTTCAAGCAAATCAATGAAACGAATCATACTTATCACCGGCGGAGCCCGTTCGGGCAAAAGTACTTATGCGGAAAAACTGGCGCTCAGCCTCGCTCCCAACCCTGTTTACCTCGCCACGGCACGTATATGGGATGAAGAGTTTCGCAAACGAGTGATACATCATCAAGAAAGACGAGGAACTGAATGGACGAATATAGAAGAAGAAAAGGAGCTGAGCCGCCATTCTTTATCCGGACGTATCGTTCTGATAGATTGCATAACGCTGTGGTGCACCAACTTCTTCTTCGACCTGAACGCAGATACAGACCAAGCTCTCGCGGCCGCCAAAGAAGAGTTCAATCGTTTTACCGCACAGGATGCCACATTTATTTTCGTCACGAACGAGATAGGCATGGGGGGTACATCCGAGAACGAGATACAACGGAAGTTTACGGATATGCAGGGCTGGATGAACCAATACATAGCCTCGCGGGCGGATGAGGTAATCCTAATGGTATCCGGCATCCCGGTCAAAATCAAGAATTGAGAATTAAGAATTGAAGAATATAATGAAAACATTTCATATCTCCCGTCCGGACGAAACCATCCGTCCGGCATTGATTGATAAAATCAATAATCTCACCAAGCCGAAAGGTGCTTTAGGTACTTTGGAAAGCCTTGCGCTGCAAATCGGGCTCATCCAGCAAACCCTAACTCCCACCCTGCAACATCCGCAAAATATCATCTTTGCCGCCGACCATGGCATTGTAGAGGAAGGTGTCAGCCTCTCGCCTAAAGAAATTACCTGGCAGCAAATCAGCAATTTCCTTCACGGAGGCGCAGGCGTCAACTTCCTGTGCCGTCAGCATGGATTTACGCTAAAGATTGTGGATGCCGGAGTGGATTATGACTTACCTTACGAGAAAGGTATCATCGATATGAAAGTACGTAAAGGTACGCGCAACTATCTGCATGAAGCTGCAATGACCGAGGAAGAAATGGAACTTTGCCTTGAGCGGGGCGCTGAAGTAGTGCGCCGTTGCCACGAAGAAGGTAGCAATATACTCAGTTTCGGAGAAATGGGGATAGGCAACACATCCTCTTCTTCCCTGTGGATGACTTGTCTTACAGGCATCCCGCTGCAAGAATGTGTAGGTGCGGGAAGCGGTCTGGACAACGCAGGTATTCGCCACAAGTACGAAGTGCTGAAACAATCGCTGGACAATTATAAAGGAGACGGCTCGCCACGCGACATCATCCGCTATTTTGGCGGGTTGGAAATGGTTATGGCAGTAGGCGCCATGTTGCAAGCCGCCGAACTGAAGATGATTATTCTGATAGACGGATTCATCATGACAAACTGCATTCTTGCCGCCGGCAAGCTGTATCCCGAAGTACTGGATTATGCTATCTTCGGACATTGCGGGGATGAATCCGGACATAAACTCTTACTCGAGTCATTAAATGTCAACCCGTTATTACACTTAGGATTAAGACTTGGAGAAGGAACGGGGGCAATCTGTGCATACCCCATTGTAGACTCGGCTGTCCGCATGATTAATGAAATGGATAACTTTGCCCATGCCTCTATCACCAAGTACTTTTAAGGCTTCTGCAACCGTTATCCCTTTTGAATCGAAATCCGCAAATTGATAATTACATATTATGAATATACTGGCTGCATTTATCTTCTTCACGCGACTTCCTTTTTGGAAAATAAAAGAAGTGCCCGCCGAATGTTTCAAGCACGTAGTGCCCTACTGGTCGCTGACCGGCTGGCTGACCGGCGGTATCATGGCGGGTACATTATGGATTACCGGACAGATATTGCCTATATCCATTGCCTGGATTACAGCTATCATTGTACGCTTGCTCGTCACAGGTTGTCTGCACGAAGACGGATTGGCCGATTTTCTCGATGGTTTTGGCGGCGGTACTACCCGTGAGCGTACGCTGGCCATCATGAAAGACTCGCATATCGGCAGTTACGGCGTTATCGGTTTGATAATCTACTTCTTACTGCTGTCACAGCTATCCATCCTTCCCCTGCATCTTCTCTGCATGCTTGTATTATGCGGTGATTGCTGGTCAAAATTCTGCGCATCCCAGCTCATCAACTATCTGCCATACGCCCGTAAAGAGGAAGACAGCAAAGCCCAAGTGATATACAATCGCATGAGTTGGCATGAGCTTCTCACTGCATTCATTTGCGGATTACTGCCATTAATAGCATTCCTACCCATAAAGCTATGGCCGGCCACTTTATTTCCGCTGTTGACCTTTATATTACTCTATCGACTGATGAAACATCGCCTGCAAGGATATACAGGCGATTGTTGCGGAGCAGCTTTTTTGCTTTGTGAATTATCCTTTTATATAGGCAGCCTTGTGATAGAGCATCTGTAAAGAGCAGGCTTCAAAGGATAATCATAAGACTTGAACAATCCCTAAGCTGATTGAACATAAGCACCTGACTTAAAAACAAAATATTGAAATTATGGAAATAGTACTTATCCGACACACTTCTGTCGATGTTCCGCCCGGCGTATGCTACGGCCAGACAGATGTTCCTCTGAAACCGTCTTTTGAACAGGAAGCGGCTGTTACCAAAGAAAATCTGAAGGTGTATTTACCTTTCGACCATGTATACACCAGTCCGCTCACACGCTGTGTACGCCTTGCCTCTTACTGCGGTTATCCGGATGCGGAACGTGACAGGCGGATTATGGAGATTAACTTCGGAGACTGGGAAATGAAGCCTTTCGACCGTAACGACGACCCGCGCCTGCAGGAATGGTATGCCGATTACTTGAATGTTGTAGCTACCGGTGGAGAATCGTTTGCCATGCAATACCAGCGTGTCAGCAGTTTTCTGGATGAACTGAAAACAAAACCATACCAACGGGTGGCAATCTTTGCGCATGGCGGAGTACTGATTTGCGCACAGATATATGCCGGACTTATCAAAGCCGAAGAAGCATTCAATGCGCTGACACCTTACGGAGGTATCATCAGAATTGAAGTATAAGCACCGGATGAACCATTAAGAATCAGAACTGTCCTATAAGAGACAAGCAAGTAGCCGTAGCGACGACAACCATTATCATCATCCATTCTGCACAACGGTTGATACGTATGGCAATCTGCATATCTTCCGTTGTCAGGGGACGTTCATACTCCCCGATATAAGGTTTCCACACCTCTTCTCCAAAATAGTTGTGAGGTCCGCCAAAACGGCAATTCAAGATTCCGGCAAGAGCAGCTTCAGGGTAACCGGAGTTGGGACTGGCGTGCTGATTGCCGTACTTACCGACAAAGAGCAGCAATGAGAACCTGCCGGAAGCCGCCACCATAAGAAAAGCCGTCAAGCGTGCGGGAATATAGTTGGCAACATCATCCAGACGCGCCGCAAAACATCCGAACCGGCTGTATCGCTCATTCCTGTATCCTATCATGGAGTCGAGTGTATTTATCATCTTATAAGCAATCATTCCCGGAACACCTAATATAATGTACCAAAATAACGGAGCGATAACCCCGTCGCTCAGATTCTCCGCCAATGTCTCCAATGCCGCCGTACGTACTTCCTGCGCTGAAAGCCCGGAAGTATCACGTCCTACAATGCGCGCCACCTGCCGCCTGCCTTCTTCCAAAGAACGGTCTACGGCCCTAAACACCTCACGAACCTCACGCACCAGCGTAGTACCGGCAAGACAATAGAAAATAAGCAGCACCTGCAAAGCCAAAAGCAGTCCGGGTGAATAATGCGCCACCCGACGCAGCAGAAACAGTGTAAGGAAATAAACGCCCGCCACAAGTGCCAGTGACATGGCAGCTCCTTTCAGAAAACGGGCATTCCCGTTGTTCAAGCGATGCTCACAGAAAGAAATGGCCTTACCGAAAGCCACCACAGGATGCGGCAACCAAACCGGATCACCCAGCCAGTGGTCGAGCAACCATGCCGTAAGCAACGGAAGGTTCAGATTAAAAGCAATACCTAACATGATGATTATATCTTCCATAAGCATATTCCCTTCATTCATACATTATAAATCCGAACTCATAAATTTTGCAATCGCAGCCACCAGCCTGTCATTCTCTTCCGGAGTTTGCGTGGCTATACGGAAAAACTGCTCGTTCAGCCCTGTAAAGTTGGAAGCGTCCCGAATGAGGATACCATGTTCTCCGGCAAGATAATCTTTCAGGGCGGATGCCTTGCCCATACGAAGCTGTACCAACATAAAATGCGTTTGCGTAGCCCATACTTCCAGTCCGCCAATGGCTTGAATCGCAGCGGACAGACGCGCCGTTTCTTCCAAATAAGCCGCTACATCCAACGGATTGGGAACATCATGTTCCAACAAAAACAGTCCCGCTTCAATGGCAAGCTGATTGACCGACCAAGGCATACGGTTAGTCCGTAAACGTACCAGCAAACCGGAATTGCCTGTCACATAGCCAAGCCGCAAACCGGGAACAGCATATCTTTTCGTCATGGAATGCAGCAGCAGGACATTGGAATATTCCACCGCCTCTTCCGGAGAAAAGAGCGGACACAAAGTAAAGAACTCATAAGACTGGTCTATAATAAAACAAACCTGCGGATTATGTTCAATCAGTTCGCGCATATATTCCTTATCAACCACTGTTCCTGTCGGATTATTGGGATTGCACAGCCAAAACATCCGCACATCGTCCGGTAAGAGATACCCGTCTTGTGCCTGGGGTAGCTGATATAATGAAGTAACCCGATGTCCGTGCATACGGCAGGCATCCGCATACTCGCTGAAAGTAGGTTGCAGAATAGCCGTATTCGTACCCCGGAAAGTCTGTGCTATGAGATAGATGGCTTCAGTCGCGCCGTTTGTCACACAGACGGCATCGGCAGGCAGATGATACAGCCGGGCTATCCGGGCTTCAAGCGTGTAGGGTTCCGGTTCGGGGTAGTTGCCAATACCCCCAATCCGCTCGCACAGGTGCGCTTTCAAAAGAGAAAGGTCTACCTTGCTGTAAACGTTGGAACTGAAATTAGCCGTTACCGGGCGGTTATATTTGTAGGAATCATCTCCGTGTCCTTCAATCATATCTCTGTTATTATATTGGGTTCTCGGTCAATATCTGATAGATAAGCGGCATATCAACGTGGCGGCGCACATGTTCGGCAAGCTTGTCATATTGTTCTTCCTTAAACTGTTGATAATCGAATGCCCCTGTCTTCTCCGATAATTTATCGGCAAACGGTTCGAGCAGGAAGTCGATAAATTCCGGATTATCAAGAATACCGTGGATATAAGTTCCCATGCAGGTGCGGTCGGCCAAATACCCGTCCCACTGTCCATTTTCTAGTAAGTTCAGCGGAGACGCAGGCGCACCCTCTACGGGAACGGTGCTACCCATGTGAATCTCGTAGCCCTTTAATTGAAAGTTGGGAGTTGAAGGTTGAAAGTTGGGAGTCGGGAGACGAGAGTTACCGTGCGAAACAGCGGTACGGCAGCTTTCAAGCAGTTGGAAATTCACTTGTCTCGTCACCTTCTCCCCCGTCATACGGGTACTCACAGGCAGAAGCCCCAAACCGGGCAAGCGGTCAATATCTCCTTCCACATGATCGGGGTCGAGCACTTCCTGCCCCATAAGCTGATAACCGCCGCAAATACCCAGTACGGCAGTCCCCTCACGATGGGCGCGGACAACAGCCTGCGCCACCCCGTTACGGCGAAGTTCATAAAGGTCGGAAAGCGTGCTTTTGCTACCGGGCAGAATGATGATATCCGCTTTTTCCAATTCATCCGTATTATTGGTATAGAAAAGATGTACGCGCGGGTCACGTTCCAACGCGTTGAAATCCGTAAAATTGCTGAGATGGCGCAAAAGCACAACGGCAATGTTCACCTTTCCCCGTTCCGCCTGCATCGACTTTGCGGCAAGAGCCACCGAATCTTCCTCTTCTATATAAATATCCTTATAATAAGGCACTACACCCACAACGGGAATACCGCATAGTTCTTCAATCATCTTAACGCCCGATTCAAACAGGCGTATGTCTCCACGGAATTTATTGATAAGAATCCCCTTTATCCGTTCACGTTCATTCGGGCGAAGCAACATTACCGAACCGTAGACACTGGCAAACACCCCGCCCCGGTCAATATCCGCTACCAGAATCACATCCGCCCCGGCATACAAGGCCATAGGAAGATTTACCAAATCGGAGTCACGCAAATTGATTTCGGAGATACTCCCCGCACCTTCCAGTACCACAGGATTATATCTCCGTGCCAGCCTGTCATAAGCGGCACGCACCTCTTTACGCAACTCTTCACGCCCTTCCTTGCGGAAATAATCATACGCGTTGCGATTGCCGATGGGACGGCCGTTCAGAACCACCTGCGAGGTATGGTCGGACTGTGGCTTCAACAGCAGCGGATTCATGTCCGTATGGCAAGGCACACCCGCAGCTTCAGCCTGCACAGCCTGCGCGCGGCCAATCTCCAACCCTTCGGGAGTGGCATACGAGTTTAACGCCATATTCTGCGCCTTATAAGGCGCAGGCCGGTAACCGTCCTGTTTGAAAATACGGCAGAAAGCAGCCGCAATAATGCTCTTGCCCACATCACTGCCCGTGCCGGCAAACATAATAGGGTGAAGTATCTTCATATATTTCTGTATTTCCGAGCGCAAAGGTAGCAAAAAGGTCGGTAGATTGAACAATAGAAAAGAAAGAGTGTTTCAAGTTTATCATTCTAAACCTAAACGATAAACTTGACATATGAAACAAATCTTACTCATTATCCTTCTGGGAACGGGTCTTTCCGTAACGGCACAAACCCTTTCCCTGAGTTTCGATGATGCCCTGCGGCAAATGCAGCAGGGAAACCGCAGCCTGAAGATAGCCGACAAAGGCATTGAAGCCGCACGCGCAGAGCGTGACAAGCTGAATGCCCTTTGGTATCCCAGTCTGCAAGGTGCGGGAACATTCGTACATCTGTCCGAAAAGATAGAAGTCAAACAACCTCTTTCGCAATTTACAGACCCCGCCAAAGACTTCGTGCATAACATCGTCCCCGACGACCAGTTCATCAGCAGCATCCTCGACCAGATAGGCAGCCACACACTCGTCTTTCCGCTTGCTCCGCGCAACCTCACCACCGTAGGGCTGACAGCCGAATGGATTGTCTTCTCCGGTGGAAAACGTATCCGTGCCGGTAAAATAGGAAACACGATGATTGACATGGCACGCGAAAACCGTGAGCAAACCGACGCCACCCAACGTACCCTTTTAGCGGAGAGTTATTTCGGACTGCGTCTGGCACAAGAAGTGGCGCGCGTGCGCCAAGATACCTACCGCAGCCTGCAACGCCATTACGAGAATGCACTGAAACTGGAATCCGCCGGAATGATAGACAAAGCCGGACGGCTCTTTGCGCAAGTAAACATGGACGAAGCGCAACGCTCGTTGGAAGCCTCGCAAAAAGAAGTCGCTGTTTTGCAAAACGCATTGCGCACATTGCTCAATATGGACGACACCTGCGACATACAGCCTACTTCCCCACTCTTCATAAATGCCGTCCTACCCGCCAAGGAAGAGTTCCTGCAAACCATGCGAACCGAGAACTACACCGTCAACCAATTGCAGTTACAGTCGCACATCGCCAAGCAACAGCTCCGTATCGACCAAAGCGGATACCTGCCCGACATCGCCGTATTCGGCAAGCAGACATTGTACGCCCACGGCATCCAAAGCAACCTCGTCCCCCGCACCATGATAGGAGTAGGATTCACCTGGAATCTTTTTGACGGCTTGGCACGGGAGAAACGGATACGCCAATCCAAGATAGCCCAACAAACCCTTGCCATAGGACAAGAAAAAGCCAAAGACGATTTAAGCGTGGGTATCGACAAGCTCTACACGCAGATGCAGAAATCCCAGGACAATGTACGTGCACTGAATACCACTATCGAACTGAGTGAAGAGCTGGTGCGTATCCGCAAGAAATCGTTCACCGAAGGCATGGCTACGAGTACCGAAGTAATAGATGCCGAAACGATGCTGGCTACCGTACGTGTCGCCCGTTTGGCCGCCTATTACGAGTATGACGTGGCGCTGATGAACCTTCTGGCGCTATGCGGCATACCGGAACAGTTTGATAAATTAAGAATTGAGAATTAAAAATTGAGAAACAGGCTGCGCAATGGGAGTTTTAATTCCTTGGGCAATCCTATGTTATACTTTATAATTGTAATAAAAATGAATATCAACAATAAAACCATCAGCATTACATTCATCGTCATATTAGCCGTTACCGTAGCAGTGTCGGCCATTGGAATGTTACTTATGAGCCGGCAGCCCATGGTGCTGCAAGGGCAGATAGAGGCCACAGAGATACGTATCAGCGGAAAGCTTCCGGGACGCATCGACTCCTTTCTTGTAGAGGAAGGCAAATGGGTAAAAGCCGGTGACACGCTCGTTGTCATCAACAGCCCCGTCATCGAAGCCAAGTACCGCCAAGTCAATGCGCTGGAACAGGTGGCCCAAGAACAGAACAAAAAGATTGACGCCGGTACACGACGGCAGATTGTCGCCACAGCCCGGCAGCTATGGAACAAAACGCAAAGCGACCTCACTCTTGCCCAAACCACCTATCAGCGTATCCTCACCCTCTACAAGGACAGTGTCGTCACCTCGCAGCGCAAGGATGAAGTAGAGGCCATGTACAAAGCCGCTCAAGCTGCCGAACGCGCCGCCTACCAACAGTATCAAATGGCAGTAGACGGTGCGCAGAGTGAAGACCGTGCCGCCGCCCGCAGTCTTGTAGATGCCGCCCGCAGTACTGTCGATGAAGTCTCCGCCCTCTTGGTAGACTCCAGACTCACCGCTCCCGAAGACGGGCAGATAGCCACTATCTTTCCCAAACGCGGCGAACTGGTCGCTCCGGGTACCCCTATTATGAGTTTGGTTGTGATGAATGATGTACACGTAGTCCTGAATATCCGGGAAGACCTGATGCCCCGATTCAAAATGGGCGGTACATTCAAGGCCGACGTTCCCGCCCTCGACCGAAAAGGTATCGAATTCCGCATCTATTACATCAGTCCTTTGGGCAGTTTTGCCACCTGGAAGTCCACTAAACAAACAGGCAGCTACGATATGCAAACCTTTGAAATACACGCACGCCCTGTACAAACGGTAGAAGGATTGCGACCGGGAATGTCCGTACTGCTGGCAATCGACGCAAAGCAGTAGTCGTCCGTATCACCATACAAGCCCCTTATTATGAATTTATTATATAATACTTTCTTCCGCGAATATCACCGTATCACCTCACGCCGTCTTTACCTCGGCGTGTGCATTATCCTGCCCCTGTTCTGTCTGTTCTTCATGGCCACCATTTTCGGCAACGGACAAATGGAAAACATCCCCATAGGCATTGTAGACCAGGACAACACAGCCACTTCACGCAACATCTCCCGCCGCATATCGGCAACCCCTACATTCAGCGTTACGGAGCATTTTACCGATGAAGCCTCTGCACGCCAGGCATTGCAGCGGAAAGAAATATACGGCTACCTGTCCATCCCGCCCCGGTTCGAGCAGAAAGCCGTCAGCGGAACGGATGCGTCACTGACCTATTACTACCACTACGCCCTGCTTTCGGTAGGAAGCGAACTAATGGCTGCCTTTGAAACCACGCTTGCCCCCGTAGCCCTATCCCCTATCATCGTCCAGGCAGAAGCGTTGGGAGTGGGACAAGAACAAATGCAGACCTTCCTTCTTCCGGTAGAAGCCAGTACGCATCCGCTCTATAACCCGGATATGGATTACTCTATCTATCTGAGCCAGCCATTTTTCTTCGTCCTGTTCCAAATACTGATTTTGCTTGTAACCGTCTATGCCATAGGCAGCGAATTCAAGTTCGGTACAACCCGGGACTGGCTTCGGGCTGCCATACCCGCAGGAAAAGACCCCGACAATCCGCAAAATGCCGACATCCTGACTGCTGTTGCAGGAAAGCTGTTGCCCTACACCCTTATATTCTCAATCATAGGCATACTGGCAAACTACGTTCTGTTCGGCCCTTTGCATATCCCCTTTCACGGCAGCCTGTGGTTGATGAACGTCGTAACAATACTGTTTATCATGGCTACGCAGGCATTGGCAGTGCTGATATTCTCTATCTTCCCTAAAATAGCTTATATCATCAGTGTCGTTTCAATGGTAGGTTCATTGGGAGCTACCCTGTCCGGGGTCACCTTTCCGGTAACGGCCATGTACGCGCCTGTCCATGCCGCATCCTATCTGTTTCCGGTACGCCATTTCACCGAAGCGGCACAAACCATGATTTATTTCAATGCAGGCTTTGCTTATTTCTGGCAATCGGTAGCCATACTACTGATATTCTTACTGCTGGCGATACTGATTCTGCCTTTATTGAAATGGTGGATAAAGAGAACGGTAGAGAGCGAAGAAACCCTTCATGTCAGTGAAGAAGATAATGTAATCCGCCGCGAATGGAAAGCCATCTCCACCAATCCCGCCATCCTGTTGGTATTGGCGGGTGGTATATTCCTCTACGGCTTGCTCTACAACTATATGTATGCTCCCAATCTGGTGCGTAAAGCCCCCGTTGCCGTAGCAGACCTCTCCCACTCCGCGCTCAGCCGGGAGTATGTGCGCTGGCTGGATGCCGCCCCGCAGACATCGGTCTATGCCCAAACGTCCAATATCCTCGAAGCCCGCGAATGGATGAAGAAAGGCGAAGTTGCCGGCATACTCTATATTCCTGCCGACTTCGAAACGCGTGTGGCACGCGGCGAAACGTCCGTATTCACCCTTTACGCCTCTACCGACGCATTTCTCAACTTCAAGGGATTGCAAGAAGCAAGTTCACGCGTCATGCTTGCCGTAAACGACGCCCACCGACCTGCCGGAGCTGTTTTCCTGCCACCGCAAGGGTTGCTGGCCGTTGCATCATCCGCTCCCGTCAGCGTATCGGGAACAGCTCTTTACAATTACACCGAAGGGTATGGCTCTTATCTGATTCCTGCCGTAATGATTGTCATCATCTTCCAGACGATGCTGATGGTGATTGCCATGCTTACAGGCGAAGAGGCGGAAAAGAGACGAAAAGGGGTCTTTCCCATGAACGCCCGTTCTTTGGGAAATGCTCTGTGCATCGTGTCGGGAAGAACTTTCGTATATGTCATGCTGTATGTTGTGTTCTCCATATTCCTGTTGGGACTTCTTCCGCATATTTTCAGCATACCCAACATAGGAAACGGTTGGGACATTGCCACTATGATGATTCCTTTCCTGCTTGCCACAAGTTTCTTTGCGCTTGCCGTATCCCGCTGGTTTACCGACTCCGAAGCCCCGCTGCTGATGATAGCCTTCTTTTCAGTGGGCTACATCTTCCTTTCCGGCGTTTCCTATCCGTTGGAGTTGATGCCCTGGTATTGGCAAGCGGCGCATTACGTCTTCCCTGTGGCTCCCGCAGTACTCGCTTTCGTAAAATTAAATTCAATGGGTGCCAATCTTGCCGACATCTGGCCTCAGATGCTGACGCTATGGATACAAGTAATCGTATACGGCGCATGGGCGGTGCACACAACAAGGCGGGTTTATAAACGAAGTAACATCGAGACAGGTAACATAAAGGCATAAAAAAAGGCTATCTATCCCAGACAGCCAATCTTTTTGTTAACCTTAAATCTAATACTATGAAAAACACATTGCAAATATACGGACATTTCGGGAATCTCCAAATTATTCGGGGGCTGCAGCCCGACTTATAACATGGTTTAATAGGAATACGCTGTTGTTAACAAATTGATACCCGAAAATTAAGAAAAAGTTACTATCTTCACCCCCAATTTAAATGCAGTGACTAAAAAAGCAATACAATGATTCATACCATCCTCGATACAGACCTCTACAAGTTTACAACGTCATACGCCTATATCAAGTTGTTTCCTTATGCTTTGGGAACCTTCAGCTTCAAAGACAGGGACGAGACAGCGTATACGGACGAGTTTCTGCGGCGACTGAAAGAAGCGGTTGCCAGGCTGTCCGAAGTGACGCTGACCCGTGAAGAACTGGAATACATGACGAAGCATTGCCGCTTCCTGCCCGGAGTTTACTGGGAATGGCTGTCCTCTTTCCGTTTCCGGCCGGACAAGATTGATATCTCTCTGGACAAAGACCGCCATCTGAGCATCGAAATTACCGATTATCTATACAAAGCAACCCTCTACGAAGTACCCCTTCTTGCCATTGTATCTGAAATCAAGAATCAGGTTCTCGGCAACGTCGCGGATATGGACGACATTATCTGCAAACTGTCGGAAAAGGTCACGCTGTCCAACGAGCACCGGCTTTCTTTCTCGGAGTTCGGCACACGCAGACGTTTCTCATTCGATGTACAAGACAAGGTTATCGACTGCCTGAAACAGACCGCCCATTATTGCACAGGAACATCCAACTGCCACTTCGCCATGAAATACGGCCTGAAGACAATGGGAACGCACCCGCACGAATGGTTTATGTTTCATGGAGCGCAGTTTGGTTACAAACACGCCAACTACATGGCTTTGGAGAACTGGGTAAACGTGTACGACGGAGATTTGGGCATCGCCCTGTCCGACACCTATACATCCGGTGTGTTCCTGACCAATTTAAGCCGCAAGCAGGCAAAGCTCTTCGACGGTGTGCGCTGTGACTCCGGAGATGAGTTCGAGTTTACCGACAAGCTGGTTGCCCGCTATCGCGAACTGGGCATAGACTCCACTACCAAGACAATCGTATTCAGCAATGCCCTGGACTTCGGCAAAGCCCTCGACATACAGGAACACTGTCGCGGCAAAATTCGCTGCGCTTTCGGCATCGGTACCAACCTGACCAACGACACCGGCTTCAAGCCCTCGAACATCGTGATGAAGCTGACGCAATGCAAAATGAACGTCAACCAGGAATGGCGCGAATGCGTAAAGCTGTCCGACGATAAAGGAAAACATATCGGCAGCAAAGAAGAAGTACGCGCCTGCCTGTACGATTTACGGCTGCTATAAAACTGTTTCCGGCACCATTCAAAACATAATACCATGAAAAAAGCCCTGTTCATCTTCCTATCGGCAGCATTGGGAAATATCCTTGCCGCAAACGCCCAGTATTATAATACCACCGGCAAACACCTGTACTATGAAACCCATAACAGCCGGAACAACATCACACGTCAGTCCCTGTCCTTCGTCAAGCAGACCGAAGCCGGAAATGATACGCTGCACATCACGCTGGCGGATTCCGTCCTTCCTCTCAACGAAGAAAAGAAAGGCTTCATGTCCCGACAAAAGATAGCCTATACCCAAGACAACACCATTGTGTATATGATGGATGAAACATCCATGAGCGATGACATGAAAATCATCATGGACAACAAGGAAAAGGAAGAGGAAGTCATGAAAAAGCTCAGTTCCGAAGGATGTATCTATATTGTGCTGCACAACCGCGTCAGGAAAGGCGAGAAGATGAAGAAAAGCAAATACACCTTCAAGGCCGGACCAATCAAGATGACAACCACCCTAAACGGAGAATACCAGGGCTTTGAACGGCTCAAAACGCCTGCCGGAGAATTCGACTGCATAAAGCTGACCTATACCATGAAAGCGAACATGCTCCTTTTTTTCTCCGAAACGGTCAATATCACCGAATGGTATGCCCAAGGCATCGGCTTGGTAAAGAGCGAGGAGTACGAAAACAAAGAAAAGACAAAGACAGTCAAGACCTTAATCGATATAAAGGAACCGTTATAGCCTCTTCCTCTTATAAGCAAACTCCTGCCATTTCTCTTCCGGCCAGTCCTGTCGCTGCATCTCCGTGCGTGCCATGACAAAGAAGAGATCCGACAGGCGATTCACGAAGCACAAAATATCCTCATTCAGCGGAGATTGGCGGTGAAGCGTCCATAAGCGTCTTTCGGCACGCCTTGCCACCGTGCGGGCAAAATGCAGTTGCGCCGAAACGGGCGTACCGCCCGGCAGAAGGAAATAACCGTTCTCTGTCAGCCCGGCAGTCATGGCATCCATTTCCTGTTCGCAGCGTACGGTCAGTCCGGCGGCAGAAAGAAGATTAGGATTCAATACATCATCGGGAGTAGCCACATGGCTCATCACTACCATCAGTTCCTTCTGAATAGTGTGCAGCAATTCCTGCCGGTCATCCCCGGCAGAGAGCATGGAACGCACAATGCCTATCACAGCATTCAGCTCGTCCAGGCAACCGTTTGCCTCGATGCGAATATCATCTTTGGGGACACGTGCTCCGCCATGAATTCCGGTTGTCCCCTTGTCTCCCGTACGGGTATATACTTTTTTCATCTTTTATTCAAATAACTTCATTATATCCGTCTCTCCCCAATAAAGGTGCGTATAACTCGCTATCGTGTTCTTATAACGGAATACGGGCGTACTCACCGGCTGCCCTTTGGCGTTATACACCTGCGCAACGGTAGGCGGCATATACAGCTCTTTCCGGCTGTCATCGGGAGCCGTCCCCGGCTTTCCAAACTGCGTATAATGAAACTCGTGTCCCCGCAAACGCTGCCCCTTATAGTCGAAGCTGCGATACCCCAATGTCAGTTTCCGGTATGCACTCTCATTGGAGATATAAAAAGGAAATACACCCGCCATTCTGTCGAACCCGCAACCGCCACCCTCATGTTCCCGTTTGTCATAACCTATGGCATACGAAAGGTAAATCAGTCCGCCACACTCCGCCAGTGTCCTGCCACCGGACTCTATATACTCCCGAACGGATTCTTTCACCTGACGGGCTCCGGCGAGCGTCACGGAATGCTTTTCAGGATACCCGCCCGGCAAGTACAACAAATCGATATCCCGCGATATGGGAACATCCTTTTCAGGATCGAAGAAAGAGACACTCCCCATTTCGCGCAATATCTCCAAATGTTCCTCATAAATGAAAGAGAAAGATTCCTCATTACGCGCCACCGATATACGCAGACCGCCCGGTTTCCGACCGCCGACCCTATCCTGCCCCTTTCCCCTCATTTCCCGCAACGGAAGCGCCGTCTTTTCCAGCAATAGTTTCCAATCCACGTATTGCTCCAGCAACCCTGTCAGAGTACCGATGGCATCCGTACCTTCGGATCGGCTGAAATCAAGCCCCAAATAACGCGATTCCTGCTCCAGCGCTTTCGTCTTCGGAAGGTAGCCCAAACAGGCAACGCCCACCTCGTCACACACTTCCCGAAGCATTTCATAATGCCGGGGCGACCCCACACGATTGAATATCACCCCCGCAATCCGTATCTCCGGACGAAAATGAATGAATCCCGACAGCAAAGGAGCCATCGAATAAGCGGCAGACTTGGCATCCACCACCAGCACGACAGGAAGCTGCAACAACCGCGCTATCTCCGCCGAAGACCCCCGGTCGCGATCGTACCCGTCGAACATCCCCATCATCCCTTCCACAATGCAGGCGTCCGCAGAAGCGGCGCGGCGCGCATAAAGCTCGCGCACATGTTCACCGGAAGCCATAAACGTGTCCAGATTAACGGACGCGCGTCCGCATACAGCCGTATGGTACTTGGTATCGATATAATCCGGGCCGCATTTAAAAGGCTGTACCGCCAACCCTTTTTGCGTCAGCAGAGCCATCAGGCCGCGGCTTACGGTAGTCTTTCCGCTACCCGATGTAGGGGCTGCTATGAGAAATTGAGGAATGTGGCGCATGTCGCTTGAATTTAAATATAAGGTATAAAGTATAAGCAGGCTCTCCGTTACAGACTGACTTACGGATTTTATTCGGCAAAGGTAAAAATATCTCCGACAAAAACCTTATCTTAGCTGCCAAATATAAAAAACCGCTATGATAACCGAAGAACTTAAAAAACTCTACATCGCGCATACCGGGCACGAACCCGAAGCCATCGACGAACTTCCCTCTTCCGGCTCCAACCGCCGTTATTTCCGCCTCACAGGCACGCCTACACTGATAGGCGTCAGCGGCGAATCCGTCGAGGAAAACCGTGCCTTTCTCTATATGGCAGAGCATTTCCGCCAAAAGGGCTTACCCGTACCCCAAGTATTTATCCGTTCCGAAGACGACGTGTACTACCTTCAGGAAGATTTGGGAGACACTCTCCTGTTCAATGCCATCGAGAAAGGGCGCAAGACGAGCGTATTCGGAGAAGAGGAGAAGCAATTGCTGCGTAAAACCATCCGCCTGCTGCCCGCCGTACAGTTTGCCGGAGCCGACGGCATGGACTTCTCCTATTGCTATCCGCAGGCGGAGTTCAACAGCCGCAGCATCCTGTGGGACTTGAACTACTTTAAATACTGTTTCCTCAAGGCAACCGGCATGGATTTCCAGGAAGACCGTCTGGAAGATGATTTCCAGAAGATGGCGGACGTACTCCTTCGCAGCAGTTCCGCCACTTTCATGTATCGCGACTTCCAAAGCCGCAACGTAATGATTAAGGACGGCGAACCCTGGCTTATCGACTTCCAGGGCGGACGCAAAGGCCCTGTCTACTATGACGTGGCTTCGTTCCTGTGGCAAGCCAAAGCCAATTATCCCGACAGTCTGCGCCAAGAGCTCCTGAAAGAGTACATCGAAGCCTTGCGCAAATACCAGCCGGTGGATGAGAACTACTTCTATGCCCAGCTCCGTCATTTCGTACTGTTCCGCACCATGCAGGTGTTAGGCGCCTACGGTTTCCGCGGTTACTTCGAGAAGAAGCCCCACTTCATCCAAAGCGTGCCTTTCGCCATTGAAAACCTGCGCCAGCTGTTGCAAGAGCCTTACCCCGAATATCCGTATCTCTGCAAAGTGCTGCACGAACTGACCGAGCTGAAACAATTCACCGACGACCTGCAAAAACGCCGTCTGGTGGTAAAAGTCACCAGCTTTGCCTATAAAAAAGGCATCCCCGAAGATTCTTCCGGCAATGGCGGCGGCTTCGTATTCGACTGTCGCGCCGTGAACAACCCCGGTAAATACGAACGTTACAAGCCCTTCACCGGCCTCGACGAACCCGTTATCCGCTTTCTTGAAGAGGACGGAGAAATCGCCGTCTTCCTCGAGCACGTATACGCCCTGGTGGATGCATCCGTAAAACGGTATATGGAACGCGGTTTCACCAGCCTGTCCGTATGTTTCGGCTGTACAGGCGGTCAGCACCGCTCCGTATATTCGGCACAGCATCTTGCCGAGCACCTGAACAAGAAATTCGGCGTGCAAGTGAACCTGATGCATAGAGAACAGAACATAGAACAAAGCTTTAGCGCAAAAAAGTAAACAGTGAAAGCAATGATATTCGCTGCCGGACTGGGTACCCGCCTTCGTCCGCTGACAGACCACACCCCGAAAGCGCTCGTCTCCGTAGCCGGAAAACCGATGTTAGAACGGGTGATTCTACGACTGAAAGAGGCCGGATTCAATGACATTACGGTCAACATCCACCACTTCGGAGAACAGATTATCGGGTTTCTCCGCGCCAATAACAATTTCGGCGTCACTATCCACATCAGTGACGAGCGGGATATGCTGCTCGATACCGGTGGCGGGATAAAGAAAGCCCGTCCTTTTCTGGACGGCGACGAGCCGTTCTTAGTACACAACGCCGACATCCTTTCCGATATAAGTCTCGCAGAGTTTTACAGGCATCACCGGGAGAGCGATGCGGAAGCTACACTGCTCGTCAGCCGGCGGCAGACATCCCGTTACCTGTTACTGGATGACGCCAACCGTCTGCATGGCTGGATTAATAAATCCACAGGCGAAACCAAGCCCGAGGGGTTCTCTTTCCGGGAAGGCCGATACAAGGAAATGGCTTTCGGCGGTATTCACGTCATATCCCCTTCCCTTTTCCGCTATATGGAAAGGGGACAATGGAAAGAAAAGTTCTCCATTATCCCCTTCTACCTGTCTGTCTGCGAAACAGCCCGCATACAGGGCTATCCGCTTCAAGACCGCTGTTGGTTCGACATCGGCAAACCGGAAACACTGGCTAAAGCCGAAGCGTACTATTCGTCAGACCGGCAAGCGTCCTCTTCTTTTTAAGCCAATGCCAATATCAGAAGTTGTGCGGTCAGCACCCGTAGGAACATAGCCAGCGGATAAACCGTAGCATATCCCACGGCGGGCGCATCGCACGAAGTCAGTTCCGATGAATAAGCCAGTGCCGGCGGATTGGTATTCGTTCCTGAAAGTACGCCTATCAGTGTATAGTAGTTCAGTTTCCAGGCATAGCGTCCTATCAGTCCGCCCACCAGCAACGGAACTATCGTTATAATCGCGCCGTATGCTATCCACACATAGCCGCCCTCGTGGATAATGGTATCTACGAAGCCTTTACCCGCTCCCAATCCCACACATGCAAGGAAGAGGGAGATACCTATTTCACGTATCATCAGATTGGCGCTCATGGTGGTATACGTTATCAGTTTATACTGGGGGCCGAAACGGCTGATAAGTATGGATACAATCAGCGGACCGCCTGCAAGCCCCAGCTTGACCGGTTGCGGAATGCCCGGAAACATGAAAGGCAGACTTCCCAAAATACATCCCAACGCTATGCCCAGGAAGATGGGAATCAGGTTCGGATGGTTCAAACGTTTCAAGGAGTTGCCCAGTACCTTTTCCGTATGGCTTACAGCCAGTTCGCTACCCACAATCGTTACCCGGTCGCCCATTTGCAACTGCAGGTGAGGAGTTGCCACCAAATCCACTCCCGAACGGTTGATACGGGTGATGCTTGCACCGAAGTTATTACGGATTTTCAGCTGCGCCAGCGATTTCCCATTCAGTTCCGGCTTGGTAATCAAGATACGGCGGGAAATCAGTTTCTTGTCCTGCTCCCACTCCGCGCTGATCTGCCTGCCGAAAAAGGCGATGATGGCTTCCATATCTTTCGGGTTGGAGATGAACAGAATTTGGTCTTGCAGATGCAATACCGTATCGGCATTCACCAATTCCACCTCGTTTTCCGAATCACGGTGACGGATACGCGAGATGACAAACGCACGGTTCAACAACGGTTTTATCTCCTTTATCGTCTTGCCGTCCACCGCCTCGTTTCGTATCTCCACGGAAACGGGGCGTACGGTCAGCTCCTGCAGATGTCCCAGCCCCTGTTCGGCTTCCGCCTCTTCTTTCCGGGTATTGATATGGAGCAGATATTTCAACGCCAGCAAAGCCAGAATACATCCGATAACACCCAAAGGATACGCCACCGCATAGCCCAATGCTATCTCCGGCGCGTCAATCCCGTTCAAATCGCTGTTGGCCTGCTGCGCAGCGCCCAGTCCCGGAGTGTTGGTCACCGCTCCCGACAAGATGCCGACCATTGTAGTAATAGGTATTCCCGTTATGAAATGAAGCGCCACCGTAATCAGGACACTGATAAACACAACCAGTACCGCCAGCACATTCAGCGTAAATCCCCCTTTCTTAAAGGCGGAGAAAAAGCCGGGCCCCACCTGCAGACCGATAGAATAAACAAACAGAATCAATCCGAACTCTTTCAGGAAGTGGAGTAAGTGTTCATCCAGATTCAGGTCGAAATGACCGAATACGATACCTACGAACAATATCCAGGTAACGCCCAGCGATATTCCGGCAACCTTTATCTTGCCAAGCATAATGCCGAACGCGATGACAAGCGACAAAATAAGTACGGAGTGCGCCACCCCGCCACCCCACAGATTGGGGTATCCCTCAAAGAGATTTCTTAATAATTCCATAGTTTCAACGTATAATAACAGGGTAATCGGTAATCAAGTAAAAAAAGTACCCCCACAGAAATCACTTCTCCGGGGATACAAGTTTTCACACATTAAAAATAACTATTTATAAAGGCATATTGCCGTGTTTCTTCGGCGGATTGCTCTGGTTCTTGTTATGAGCCATTTCCAATGCCTGTACCAGCTTATAGCGGGTGTTGCGGGGCATGATTATCTCATCGATGAAACCTCGTTCGGCAGCACGGTAAGGATTGGAGAACTTCTCCTCGTATTCCTTGATAATCTCTTCCTTCTCTTCGGGAGAGGACTTTCTGTACAAGATATTCACGGCTCCTTCCGCGCCCATTACGGCAATCTCGGCCTGCGGATAGGCAAGATTCACGTCAGAGCCGGTAGGCTTGCTGGACATTACGATGTACGCGCCGCCATAAGCCTTGCGGGTTATCAGCGTTATCTTGGGCACGGTAGCCTCTGCATAGGCATAGACAATCTTGGCTCCATGACGGATGATGCCGTTGTGCTCCTGTACCGTACCGGGCAAGAATCCCGGAACGTCCTCAAACGTTATCAGCGGAATATTGAAACAGTCGCAGAAACGTATAAAGCGTGCCGCCTTGTCCGAAGCGTCGATGTCGAGCACGCCTGCCAGATAAGCCGGCTGGTTGGCTACAACACCCACCGAACGTCCGTTCAGCCGTCCGAAGCCCACCACCACGTTCTTGGCGAAGTGGGGCATCACCTCAAAGAAATACTGGTTATCCAGTACCGGTTCGATAATGTCCTTGATGTCATAAGGCATATTCGGGTCTTCCGGTATGATGGTCTGTAACGCTTCCGTCTGGCGATGAATATCATCCGTACAAGCTGCGAACGGAGCGTCTTCCATATTGTTGGACGGCAGGAAACTCAGCAGTTCACGGATGCTCATCAGCGTCTCCTCTTCCGTATTGCACATAAAGTGGGTGACACCGCTCTTGCTGCTATGCGTATAGGCGCCGCCCAGTTCTTCCTTGTCCACTTCCTCGTGCGTAACGGTCTTTACCACGTCCGGACCCGTGATGAACATATGGCTCTGCTCCTTCACCATGAAGATAAAGTCCGTCAGTGCCGGCGAATAGCATGCGCCACCCGCACAAGGGCCCAGGATAGCCGAAATCTGCGGGATTACTCCCGAAGCTATCGTATTCTGATAGAAGATGGAAGCATATCCCGCCAGGCTGTTCACGCCCTCTTGTATGCGTGCGCCGCCGGAATCGTTCAGGGCGATGACGGGAGCGCCGTTTTTCAATGCCAACTGCTGCACTTTTACAATCTTGGCCGCATTCGTCTCGCTCAGCGAGCCGCCATGCGCCGTAAAGTCGTAGGCGTATACAAACACCTGACGTCCGTCAATCTTTCCGTAACCGGTCACCATGCCGTCGCCCGCTATCTGTTTCTTCTCCATGCCGAAGTTCGTGCAACGGTGGGTAACGAACTTATCCAATTCATTGAAAGTGCCCTTGTCCAGCAGCATGTCGATGCGTTCGCGCGCCGTCATGCGCCCGGAGGCGTGTTGCTTCTCTATCTTGTCTACTCCGCCACCCAGCGAGGCGCGTTTATCCAGTTCCTCAAAACGCGCGTATATTTCTTCTCTATTCATGATTATTCTTCTTTAATAAGTTCCAATTCTACCAATACCTGATTCGCGTTTACCGGCTCGCCTTCGTTCACCAATATGTTTTTCACGACGCAGTCCGCATTAACCTTGTAATTGCTCTGCATCTTCATGGCTTCCAGCACTACGGCAATGTCTCCGGCCGCCAGGCGGTCGCCCGCCTTCACGGGAATGCTCACTACCTTACCCGGCATCGGGGCGATAATCTTGTCGCCCTGTTTCTCGTCCGCCCCTTTCTTCATGTGCAGATACTTGGCTTGCGTATCCACGATATCCACATGATACGAACGGTAGAACATACTCACGTCATAGCTCTTTCCGCCTTCTCCACGCACCAGTCCCGCGTTGAACGAGTTCCCGTCGTGCAGAATGGAGCAGCTTCCGTTTTCCGCCATTACGATATCCACTTCGTACGGCTTCCCGTCGATGGTGAGCTGTACCTTATTTCCCTCTTTACTGACCAGCGTAACGTCCGCCACACGGTCTCCGATATGTATTTCCATAAACAATCTCCTTTAAATTCTCAGCACACCCTTCTGCAATCCGAACTCGCGCCAGCGGCTGATAGGACGGCCGTCGGGCAACTGTGTCGAAGCGTTCTCTTCCAGGTTCACCAGATAATCCATATAAGCCGCAATCATGGCGACGTTCTCTATCTCTTCGTTGCTGCCGTTGGAGCGTACCAGCATGCGCGCGTTCTTCTCGATGAACAGCGTGTTGTACTCGCCCTTCACAAAATCGGGCACGTGCATGATACGTTTCAGATAGGCAAGGTTGGTTTTCAGTCCGGTTATCTTATACTCGTACAGCACACGGCGCATACGCTCGATGGCGTATTGGCGGGTGGTGGCCCATACGATGAGCTTGCCTATCATCGGGTCGTAGTAGACGGGGATTTCGTATCCCTCGTACACGTTACTGTCAATGCGCACGCCGATACCGTTCGGTTCGGTCAGTTGCCTGATGATACCCGGCGAAGGCATGAAGTTGTTCTCCGTATCTTCGGCGCAGATACGGCACTCTATGGCATGGCCGCGCTGGAAGATGTCTTCCTGGCGGAGATGCAGCGGCTGGTTGTCGGCTACAAAAATCTGCTCTTTCACCAAGTCCACGCCCACCACTTCTTCGGTGATGGGATGCTCCACCTGCAAACGCGTATTCATTTCGAGGAAGTAGAAGTTCCTGTTCTTGTCCACCAGAAATTCGATGGTACCCGCACCCGAATAGTTTACGGCCTTGGCGGCGGCAACCGCCTTCTCTCCCATCTCCTTGCGCAGCTCTGGCGTCAGGAACGGCGACGGGCTTTCTTCCACAATCTTCTGGTTGCGGCGTTGCACCGAACACTCGCGGTCGAACAGATGAATCACATTGCCGTGGTTATCACCCAAAATCTGGAACTCTATGTGATGCGGTTCTTCCACAAACTTCTCCAGATACACCGTGTCGTCACCGAATGAGGACATCGACTCCGAACGCGCCGTATTATACGCTTCCACCACTTCTTCTTCCTTGTGAATAAGGCGCATGCCTTTGCCGCCACCGCCCATAGACGCTTTCAGCATCACCGGATAACCGATTTCGTTACAGATGCGTACGGCCTCTTCGGCGCTTTGCAAAGGCTGTTCCGTACCCGGCACTACGGGTACGCCGGCCGCAATCATCCGCTTGCGGGCGGCTATCTTGTCGCCCATGGCTTCCATGGTTTCCGCCGAAGGGCCGATGAAGATAATGCCTTCTTCCTTGCAACGGCGGGCAAACTCCGAATTCTCCGACAAGAAGCCGTAGCCCGGATGAATGGCATCCGCACCGCAATGCTTCGCCACTCCGATTACTTTCTCTATGTTCAGATAACTCTCTTTGGCCGCGGCCGCTCCTATCGGATAGGCTTCGTCGGCGTACGCTACATGATGCGAAGTACGGTCGGCTTCGGAAAATATAGCCACGGTCAGTATTCCCATTTCCTTGCAGGAGCGCATCACGCGCAGGGCAATCTCACCTCTGTTCGCTATCAATACTTTCTTTATCATTTTCTCTTGATTTATTTATATAAGGAATATTTCCGGCCGCCAATTGCGTCAGACAAGCATGACACAAGCAATCCGGATAGGTTTCTTTCAAATAAGCGTGTTGCTCCGGGCTCAGCCGGACGGACGCGCAATGGCACTGTAATATATCATTGTGCATGCACTCGAATGTTGCACCACAACGCGGACATACCTTTTGCATAGGCATCTCTTTTTTTATAGTTAAACGTTAACTTGGGCTTCGTACTGCTTTCCTATCCCACGAGAAAAGACAGACTTTAATGAATGGCAGGTCTTCTGACTGACTCCTTATCTTGATGCCTTCCCGATATATAAACGCATATCAGTGGCAAAGGTTCTTATCAAGACTTCGTTTGACGGAGCTTCACAGCAGCGGGACTGTCCGGGATTTACACCCGGTTCCCTTTTAATCCGAACGGCAGATACGTCCGTCCGGAACCGATTCGGGGGGCAAAGATAAAGAAAAACTAAAATAATTAGGAATAAAAGACAAAATAATGTATAAAAGTCTTTATCTTTGCTCCCGGAATTGGCAATCGGGAAGGCATATCCGCCTGCCGATGTAAGGGAATCCGGTGCAAAACCGGAGCTGTACCTGCAGCTGTAATCCTCAGTAAAAGACGCTTGTATCCGCAAAAGCCACTGTCGCAGCAATGCGATGGGAAGGCAATACAAGCAGAGGAGAGCCAGAATACCTACCTGTTTCCGTAACTTGAGCACTGAGCTTCCAGGATTAGAAGCGATGTCCCCCATACTGATACGATAGGATTCCTATTTTACTCTTTCGGGCCATTATCCTTTTCGCACACAGAAGCGACGTGCCGTTTTGTTTTATTCAACGTAAAAATCGGTAGACGATGAAGCACAAGTATTGGCTTGAAGCGGTACTGCTGTGCGGTGTGATGCAATCAGCCACGGCGCAAAGTATCCTTAAAAACAAAGATGAGAAAGAACTCTCGTTACTGCTCAACGAAGTAGTGGTAACAGGTACGGGAACCGAACACTACCTGAAAGACGCCCCCGTGCAGACAGAAGTGCTCACAGGAAAAGCATTGGAGCAATACCAGGCGCGCAGCATCGACGACCTTCTCAGCGGTCTCAGCCCTTCCCTCACCTTCCATGACGGCGATATGGGCAGCCACATCCAGCTCAACGGACTGAACAACGACTATATCCTCATCATGATAAACGGCAAACGCATGAACGGGGACATCGGCGGACAGAACGACCTCAACCAACTGAATCCCGCCAACATAGAGCGCATCGAGATTGTGAAAGGCGCCGCCTCTTCGCTCTACGGCAGCGATGCCATCGCCGGAGTCATCAATATCATCACCAAGCAGAGCAGGGAGAAGATGGAACTCACCAATACCACCCGTGTGGGCGAGCATGGCGACGTACGGCAGAGCACCAGTTTCGGCTTCAGCTACGGCAAACTGAAATCGGTGACCGGCATCAACTTCCGCCATACCGACGGCTGGCGCAATACGGACATGCAATGGGACCAGAACCAACTGAAGTCCGGCTCTACCATGCTTACCGTCAACCGTTCCAGCAACTACACCCTCTCCGAGAATCTGGAGTGGCAGGTAAACAAGAGACTGAACCTCACCGCCGAAGGAACGTACTACGAACGCTGGGTGATGCGTACGCACGGCCCGTGGAAGTACCTGCCCAACGACTTCTACTACCGCAACTACACCTTTGCCGCCGGAAGCAGGTACAAGCTGAACGGGCGCAACTACCTCACCGCCGACCTCTCATACGGCCGCTACGGTTACTTCTACGACTATAAGCTGAAAGACATCACCGACTACTTCAAAGACGGCGACCGCATCACCTACTACCCCGGCCAGCGCATCAAGCAGAGCATACAGCAACAAGTGCTGGCGCAGGTGAAAGGCATCTTCTACTTCGGCGACCGGCACATCCTCAATACCGGTATAGAGTACCAGTACAACCGCCTGGAATCGCCCCACCACATAGCGGGCGACCTCGCTTCCGTCTATACGCTCGCCGCCTACGCGCAGGAAGAATGGACTGCCACGGACAGCTTTATACTGACCGCCGGCGTGCGCGGCACGCAGCACAAGGAAACCGGACTGAACCTCAGCCCCAAAGTATCCGCGCTCTACAAGGCCGGCGACTTCAACCTGCGCGCTTCCTACGCCATGGGCTTCAAAGCGCCTACCATCAAAGAGCTCTACTACGAATACACAGGCAGCATCGGCGGCGGCTCTCTCACCGCCTATCATGGCAATACCGGCCTCAAGGCGCAAACCTCACAATACGCTTCCGTCAGCGTGGAATACGTGGGGAGCAAGTTCCAGGCGAGCCTGACAGGTTACGCCAACTTCATCCGCAACATGATAGAGCTGGTAGAGATAAAAGTCACCCCCGAAGAGAAACTCCTCGAGATAGAGAAAAGCAAGAGATACACCAACCTCACGAAAGCCCGCATCTACGGAATGGACTTCACCTTCAACTACCGCCCCGTAAAAGACATCATGCTGGGCGGCGGGTACAGCTATGCCGATCCGAAAGCGCAGTATGCCGCCGATAAGGGCGACAACTACATGAAGTATCTCTACATCGACGCCACATCCAACCATAACGCCACGCTCAACGCCACCTGGCAGCACACGTGGAACCGTTACCGCCTCGGCTTGGGAGTGTACGGCCGATACCAGTCAACCCGCCACTACGTCAACGACAACAACGCCGACGGCTTCCAGACATGGCGCGTCAACACCGCCCATACCCTGATGAAAATGCGGTTCTGGACGCTGACGATGAACATAGGCGTGGACAACCTCTTCGACTACGTAGACCGCACTCCTTTCGGACGCAACCGGGCTACCAGCACGCCGGGAAGGAATTTCTACGCATCGGCGCTCATAAAGTTCAAGAATAAGTAAGGAAGTCCGCTTCATTAACTCCTGAATTCCCAATAACAAAATATCTTTTTTATTAATCAATTTACAAACAAAGTATGAAAAGTTTCAAGTTTTATCTGATGGCGGCTCTCGTAGCGGCCGCAACTTGCGCGGGATTCACTTCCTGCAGTGACGACGACGATGCGGAAAGTACCGTAAATCCCGCAACCAGGGTAGTAGCCGAAACCAAGAAGCATGATACCGCTATCCTGCTCTGTACGTTCGGAAGCACTTATAACGAGTCGTTGGATGTATACAACGACATCATCGCCGATTTCCAGAAGCAGTTCCCTCAAACAGACATCTACATGTCGTTCACCTCACGTACCTGTATCGGCCGTGCAGAGGCTTCTACCGGCGAGGCGCGCTACAAACTGGACCAATGGCTGAAAGCTATCGGCGATGCGGGATATGCACGCGTAGCCGTACAGTCGCTTCACGTTATCCCCGGTGAGGAATACCTCTCGCTGATGAATACCGATATCAAGAAAAACTTTATGATTGACTGGTACCCGCACATCGACGTATTGAAAGGCGCCAACCTGCTCTCTACCGATGACGATACGGAAGAAGTGGCACGGGTTCTTTACACTCATTACAAGGACAAACTGGCCGACAAGAAGAACATCGTTCTCCTGATGGGACACGGTAACCCCGATGTGAACTACAATGCCAACATCAAGTACTCCGAAACCCAAACCGCCTTGCAAGCCCTCGCCGCGAACAAGAATATCTTCGTAGGTACCGTAGACTACGGCGAAATGCTTTTCTGGCCGAAAGAAGAGGAAGAGAAAGCCGCAGACCGCATACCGGTAGCTTCTCCCGACCAAATGATAAGCAGCTATCCCGGCTGCATCTACTCACAAGTGATGAAGTATTGCAAAGACAATAACCTGCAACCCGCAGACGTAACCGTTTACCTCGCTCCTTTCATGTCCATCGCCGGCGACCACGCCCACAACGACCTTTGGGGTATCGAAGCGATAGCCGAAAACAAAGGCTCGGACGAAGTGGAACTCAACACCAACGAATACAGTTGGCGCGAACGTCTGGAAAAAGCAGGTTTCAAGGTAGACAGAGCGTTTGAAGCCCACCCCGTAGGCCAGGCTGATGCCGACCACGGTATCAAAGACGGTTGCGGTATCAAAGCTTTGGGCAGCTATCCCGAAATCCGTGCAATCTGGGTGAACCACCTGAAAGAGCAATGGGATGCCGACGCTTGGGAAAACGGTGAAGGATATCAACCGGAAGCATAACGTTCTTCCTTTTACCGACAGATGTCCGGCTAAGAAAGAACATCTTTGTCCCACTGCCGGAAAACGACAAATATTTTCTTAATTCAATAAGGAAGAAAAGGAGAAAAAAGGCAGAGGCAGAGAGAAAAAGCGGGTATTTCTCATTTCGGGAGAGATACCCGCTTATTGTATTAATAATCAAACCATTAAATCAAACAACTAAAGGATACTCAAACATCTTCAGGTTCATTTTTGGGGTCACTTCCTTATTGACCCTTTTTGGCCGGCATAAAGCAAATTATCAAAACGCTAAATGACAACATTTTTCCACAAATAAGATAAGCACATCTCTCTTTCATTTGCAACACCTCTTATTTACCGGTTATCCGTAAGCCCGCAAAATCATCTGTTCCCAATGGGCATATAAACCAAGTAACCCCTTTCCTTTTTATTTAACAAAACAGGATTCTTATTTACAATAACTATTCATATTAATCAGGTATTTCATTTTGCGTAACAAATTGTAAACCAGAAAAATAAGCATTAAATAGGCGGTAAAATAGGGTCAATAAGGAAGTGACCCCCAAAATGAACCTTCCACCAAGAGCCCATCAAGTAAAAATAACCGACAGCCCCCCTTTCTCATCCGTCTTACAAGCTAAAAATATTCATCCCATGAGACCAAACCAACCGTCTCACGAGATGAAAACATTCATCCCGCAAGACAAAGCGAATCATCCCGTAAGACCGATTGCATTATCCCGCCCTTTCCTTCATCAATTAAAAATAAACCCCTATCTTTGTCACCGCTTAGGTGATACACCCGTTGTTCCAACGAGTTGTATAAAAGGGAATCCGGTGCGAAGCCGGAACAGTGCCCGCTACTGTAAAGCCACTTTGCCCCGTCCGCTTACCGCGGCAACGGAGCATACGGAAAACATTCTTCAAAACGATGCCACTGTCTTACAGACGGCTGCCGATAGCAAGCGCCGGTTCGGGCGCATCGCAGTCCGGGGGACGGGAAGGTGTGGTTTTCCGCAGGGCTGAGTCAGGAAACCTGCCTTGGCGATTACACAGTCAACGCCTTCCCGGGGTCAGGAAGACAAGTATTAATCTTACATTTTTCAATAAATGAGAACCAAATGTTTATTGGCAGCCATGCTGTGCTGCCTGACACCCCTGCTCCATGCCCAGACCGCATTGAGCGGAAAAGTGGTGAGTGCCGGCACCAACGAGCCCCTCGTAGGGGTAAATATCCGCGTAGACAACAGTCTGACGGGATGCACCACCAACGGAAGAGGAGAATTTACCATCGACAACCTGACCGGCGGACAGCACACGCTGCGCTTCTCCTACATCGGCTTCACCCCCGGGAAATACACTACGGACGGACAGGAGACCGACATCCTCGTAAAGCTGGAAGAGAGTTACAGCAACCTCAGCCAGGTGGTAGTGACCGGAACCGGTACGCACCGCCGCATGACGGACAGCCCCGTTCCCGTCTCCGTAATCACGGCCAAAGAAATAGGCGGCGCCAACGTATCCACGCTGGAAGAAGCGCTGGTGAAACTGACGCCCAACATATCTTCCTACACCAACGGCATGGGCACTACCATGAGCCTGAACGGCATCAACGAGGACTACATACTGATACTGGAAAACGGCAAGCGTCTGGCAGGCGAAGACCGCTACACGCGCATCAACGTGGCCAACATCAAGCGCATCGAGATACTGAACGGCGCAGCATCCGCCCTGTACGGAAGCGATGCCATAGGCGGCGTTATCAACATCATCACGGACGATGCCCGGAACACCGTAAACGTATCCAGCTACACCCACTACTCCGGCGAAGGACGCCTGACGGAAAGCGTCAATGCCGATGTCAATGCGGGCAAGTTCTCCTCTTACACTTCCTACCAGCGCCGTCAGGCAGGAAGCTGGCAGAACAACAACATCGACGAGAACGGCTACGAAACCGGACGTCCTACTTCCGTAGGTTTCTACTCCAACACCGTAAACCAGCGTTTCGTGTTCAATGCCACAGATAAACTGTCGTTCTACGCGCGCGGTACTTATTATGATAACAAAACCCGCCGTCCGCAGGATGCCACCTACTATGCCAAAAGCAAAGGCCAGTTCGTGCAGAAAGACGCCTATACCTACAACCTGAGACACGAGACCTATACCTATGGCGCCGGCATGAAGTACATGATAAACCGTTCGGCCTACATCGACGCGGAATTCTACTCGGACAATTTCTCGTCAGACTATATGTACTTCAAGAAATCGGGCAGCTATCTGCCGGGCGACCAAGTAACCCGCAAGCAAGTGCGCTACTACAACGGAAACATCAAAGGTATCTTCCGCCTGGGCAGCCGCAACAAGCTGTCCGCCGGAGTGGAATACGTAAACGAGGGGCTTGAGAGCGAATCGGACAACATCGACTCCCGCCACATGTACACCCTCGCTTTCTATGCGCAGGATGAAATAAAACTGCCCCTGAACCTGCAAGCCGTACTGGGCATACGCTACATCTACAACGAGAACTTCAAGAATTATGCCACTCCCAACGTATCGCTGATGTACAAGCTCGGCGGACTGAACCTGCGCGCCGCCTATGCGGCAGGCTTCCGTACGCCTACCCTGTCGCAACTCTACGCCACCGACGAGTCCAAGACCAGCAACCGCTACACCACGGGCAACGTCGGTTTGAAACCGGAAAAGAACAACTTCTACTCGCTGAATGCGGAGTACAACTACCGCCGGCTCTCCGTGTCCGTCACCGGGTTCATCAACGACATCCGCGACATGATAAACTACCGCACCCTCTCCGACCAGGAAATACACGACATGGGACTGGACGACAAGCACGCCACCTTCGACGAGATACGCCAGCGCGACAACGTGGACAAAGCCAAGACCAAAGGCATCAGCCTGAACGCCAGCCTGAACCTGGGCGCGGGCTTCAGGGCAGGCGGCGGATACACGTACATGGACACCGAAGCCAAGCAGTTGCAAGCCGACGGCAGCTACGAAGTGTCGCCCATAGACAAAAGCGTCAGGCACATGGGGAACATCAACGGCCAGTGGGAACACGCCTGGAGCTTCTACCGCCTGAACGTAAACGTGCACGGACACCTGCAAGGCGAACGCTACTCGCAAACGTACGGTTACGCTCCCAAATTCCAGCAATGGGATTTGAACACCCGCCATACCTTCAACCTGCAATCCGTGATTCTGGAACCGGGCATAGGCATCGAAAACATCTTCGACAAGACAGACGACCGCCCCTGGAACAACAACTTCTCCACGCTCAACCCGGGACGCTCGGTGTATGTGAGCCTGTCGGTACGATTCAAGAAATAAAACAGTAACCATTTTTATAAAACAGCAATCACTTTCGTTTATGAAAACCTCTCTTCTCTCCCTGCTCCTTGCCGTTTCTCTCTTCTGCGCCGCGCACGAAGGGGGAAACTTCGTGTCGAGCGATATGCTCGCAAGTATGAAACCCGGCGAAAAGGCCGCGTTGCTTATGGTGCACTTCGGCACGACGCACGACGATACGCGCGCGCAGACGATTGACGCCGTCAATGCCCAGGCGCGCAAGGCTTTTCCCAACCTGGAATTTCGCGAAGCCTACACTTCGCGCATCATCATACGCCGCCTCAAGGCGCGCGGCGTCGACAAAGCCACCCCGCTGGACGCGCTGCTCCAACTGCGTGGAGAGGGCTATACGCACATTATCGTGCAAAGCACCAATATCATCGACGGCGTGGAAATGGAGTCGCTCCGCCGTGATGTGGAAAGCGTGCTGCCTTTCTTCAAGGAGATACGCGTAGGCACTCCCCTGCTCTATTCGGTGGAAGACGCGGAAAAAGTAGCCGGTATTCTGGGACGACGCCTCGATGCTTCGGTACGGCAGGGCGCCAAGAAAAAGTCCCAAGAGCACTTCGTATTGGTGGGACACGGCACTTATACGCCCGGTACCGCTGCGTACAGTCAAATGGACTATATGCTGAAAGCGGCCGGATTCGGCAACTTCCATGTGGGGACCATCGAAGGCTATCCCACCTTTGAAACCATGCTGGCGCAACTGAAAGCGGCCCAGGCAAAGAGCGTGACGCTCGTCCCTTTTATGTTTGTAGCCGGCGACCACGCCAAGAACGATATTGCCGGAGAATGGCGGGAGATGCTTGAGAAAGAAGGCTATACCGTTCATGTGCGTATGGAAGGTTTGGGGCAAATACCTGAGATACAGGAGATATTCGCAGACCATATCCGTTTCGGGCTGAAGCACCGCATGCAGGGCATCATGGAAAAGAAAGCGGCCTATGCGGCAGGAGAAAAAAACGAGTGAGAAAGTTGCATTTTCATGCCTTAATGTGATAAATAGAATGTATCTTTGTAGACTGTAAGCGCAACGCTTACCATGCTCTGCAAGACAGAAGCGATAAGCCAGATAGCAAATGAAACAATCCAAAATAATCGTTGCCGGCATCGGTCCGGGCAATGAGCAAGACATAACACCCGCCGTAATTACCGCTTTGCAGGAAGCCGATGCAGTAGTGGGATATAAATACTACTTCCGTTTTGTCACTCCACACTTACGTCCCGGTACGGAATGTATCGATACGGGGATGAAGCGGGAACGCGTCCGCGCCGAACAGGCTTTTGAACTGGCGGAACAGGGAAAAACGGTGTGCGTCATCAGTTCGGGCGATGCCGGGATTTACGGTATGACGCCCCTTGTGCATGAGATGAAGCGGGAACGGAACAGCGACGTAGAGATTGTTTCCCTGCCGGGTATCAGCGCGTTTCAGAAAGCGGCTTCCCTGCTGGGAGCTCCTGTGGGACATGACTTCTGCGTTATCTCCCTCTCAGACCTGATGACACCGTGGGAACGCATCGAGAAACGCATCATTGCCGCTGCCGCAGCCGATTTCGTGACAGCCGTCTACAATCCCAAAAGCGATGGCCGCTACTGGCAACTTTACCGGCTGAAAGAGCTGTTCCTGCAGGAAGGGCGCTCACCGCAGACGCCCGTAGGATATGTGCGCCAGGCGGGACGTCCCGAACAGGAAGTGCACATAACGACGCTGGAAGCGTTCGACCCCGAAGAGACGGATATGTTTACCGTTGTACTGATAGGCAATTCGCAGTCGTACGAATGGAACGGAGCGATGATTACTCCGCGGGGATATTACCGGGAAGAAGCGGAAACCCACCCTCGGCAACTCCCGACCAACAAAGGACAGGATATTATGATACGGAGTTTCCGCACCATCGAGAAAGAGCTCAAGAACGGAAACATCCCCCTCGACCATAAATGGGCGTTGCTGCACGCCATCCATACCACCGCGGACTTTGAAATGGAAAAGCTGCTGCGCACAGACGACAAAGCAGTGGAAACATTATATCAAGGCATCACCGGAAAGCGTATACGGACTATCGTCACAGATGTGACAATGGCCGCCAGCGGTATTCGCAAAGGGGCTTTGGAGCGTTTGGGCGTAGAGGTGAAATGCTACCTCGGAGACCCTCGCACCGCAGCGATGGCAACGGAGAAAGGAATCACCCGCACACAGGCCGGCACACGCCTTGCCGTCGAAGACCATCCCGACGCCCTCTTTGTATTCGGCAACGCTCCGACAGCCTTAATGGAACTCTGCGACCTTATACGCAAAGGGAAAGCGCATCCGGCAGGGATTATCGCCGCTCCGGTGGGCTTTGTGCACGTACAGGAGTCCAAGCACATGATAAAGCCTTTCACCGCCATCCCGAAGATAATCGTGGAAGGGCGCAAAGGCGGAAGCAACCTTGCCGCGACATTGGTAAACGCCATTTTGTGCTACAATGACGCGGAGCAGCTGCGACCGGGACGGGACGTGTGAAACAACGGTTAAGGATTAACGATTAGTGGTGAGCGATTGGTTATGCAACGGAAATTTATCATTATAGGAACGGACGATAACCGGACGCCTTTCTTTCCGCCGGAAGTATTGGAACACATACGGCGCGGGAAGGTCTTTTCGGGGGGAGTACGGCATAAAGAGATTGTCGGGAACTTGCTACCGGATGATGCGGAATGGATTTCCATTACCGTACCGTTGGAGAATGTATTCGCGCGATATGAGAGAGTGTTCGGCGGTGACGGATGCGGACAAACGGATGCCGGCCACAGGCAAATCGTGGTCTTCGCTTCGGGCGACCCGCTGTTTTTCGGCTTTGCCAATACGGTGAAACGGAAATTGCCGGATGCCGAAATTAAGCTCTACCCCTCTTTCAACTCTCTCCAGACATTGGCGCACCGCCTCGTAATGCCTTATGACGATATGCGCACCGTTTCGCTGACGGGACGTCCCTGGCATGAGTTCGACCGTGCCCTGATAGAGCGCGCTCCCAAGATAGGTATCCTTACCGACCGGGAACATACGCCCGCCGCTATCGCGTCCCGCATGCTGGAATACGGGTATGACCGTTACACCATGTATGTAGGCGAGCATCTCGGCAACCCCGAAAAAGAACGTATCCGCCACATGACGCTGCGGGAAGCGGCGCAAGGCGGTTTCGAGCATCCCAACAACCTGTTGCTTTGCGCCACCGCTTCCTTAGAAGCCCGTCCTTTCGGCATTCCCGACGAACGGTTCGCGCACTTGAACGGACGCGCCCGCATGATAACCAAAGCGCCCGTCCGCCTGCTTACCTTACAGGCGCTGGAGCTGAACCGGCGTCGCGTATTCTGGGATGTCGGTTTCTGCACCGGGTCGGTATCCATCGAAGCCCGGCTGCAATTTCCCCACCTCACGGTCGTTTCCTTCGAGGTACGCGCCGAGGGCGAAGAACTGATGAATATCAACAGCCGCCGCTTCGGTACGCCGGGCATCACGGCAATCACAGGCGATTTCCTGCAAACGGCGACCGATGCTCTCCCCCGCCCCGACGCCGTCTTTATAGGCGGACACGGCGGACGTCTGCCGGAAATGCTGGCGAAGATAAAGGAAAACTTACAGCCCGGCGGATGTATCGTCTTCAACTCCGTATCGGCAGACAGTAAAAACGCGTTCACGAAAGGAGCCGAAGCCGCCGGCCTGATACCGCATCCGTCCGTCCGCATCGCGCTGAATGATTATAACCCCATCGAAATTATGAAAGCGACGCTTTCATAAAACAATAAGACAAGATATATCCATTATGAAAACAGACATACCTGTTATGAAAGCGGACGCTCCCCGCATGAAGACGGCCATCATGCTCGTCTCGGAAGCGGGACTGGCTTCTGCGCGGCTGTTGCTCAAGGAGTTTCCCGAAGCGGAGATTTTCACCCCGCGCCATGAAGACGGATGTACGCACATCGAATCGACCGGCAGCTTCACTGCCGAGAACTTCAACCGTTACGACACATTTATCTTTATCGGAGCCATGGGCATCTGCGTACGCTCCATCGCCCCCTGCGTGAAGAACAAGTACACCGACCCCGCCGTAATCTGCGTGGACAGTACGGGCAGATACGCCATCTCCGTCCTGTCCGGACATATCGGCGGAGCCAACGAACTGACCGCAGCGATAGCCGGCGCATTGGGAGCCGAGCCCGTGATAACCACTCAAAGCGACCTTACCGGACTGTGGGCGTTGGACAAACTGCCCGGACGTTTCGGCTGGTTCCCGATACTCAATGTGGATGCTTCCGCCCTGCGGCTGGCGGAGCTCGCCCAAACTCGCGAGGAGAAGATGAAGGCGTGCATGAACGAGCCTATCCGCCTCTTCGTAAGCGGAAAGCCCACCGCACTGCTGCTGGAAGTCCGCGACAAGGGTACCGACTGGCTGGAAGCGCATCTTCCCCCTCATGTAGAGGTGTTCTATCGTCTGAAAGACATCGAGGTATCCCGCTTCCAACTGGTGCTGTGCGTCTCGCCGCAGGTACATTACATAGAGGGGACGCCGTCTATCTGCTATGTGCCGCGAATGGTGCACGTCGGCATCGGACTTGCCCGCCAGGCCGGGCCTGTGAAGGAAGTGACGGAAGAGATTCTGGACAGGCTGAAAGAATACGGCATTCCCCGGCAGGCCATCGCATCCATCGCTACGATTGACGCCAAGCGTGACGAGCCGGTGGTGAAGTCGCTCCAAAAGGAATACGACGTCTGTTTCTATACGGCCGAAGAGCTGGCGGCGACAGACGTGCCGCACCCCAGCAAAACCGTGATGAAGCACATGGGTACGCCCAGCGTGAGCGAGGCGGCAGCGTTGCTGTCTTCCGGCAACAGTGAGCTGATAATGCCGAAACGTAAAGGCGGGAACTATACGGTAGCCGCCGCTATAAATATCCGCGCCTTGCGCCGGGGACACATCGAGATTGTAGGCGCAGGCCCCGGTGACCCCGACCTTATCTCCGTACGGGGACGGGAGATGCTGGAAAAGGCCGACCTCATCCTCTATGCAGGCAGCCTCGTGCCCCGTGAGCTGACGCTTTGCGCCAAACCGGGCGCAACGGTGCGCAGCTCCGCTTCCATGGATTTGGAAGAACAGTTCGCGCTGATGAAAGAGTTCTACGACAAAGGAAAGTTCATCGTGCGCCTGCATACGGGCGACCCCTGCATCTACGGAGCGATACAGGAACAGATGAACTACTTCGACCGATACGGCATGAGCTATCACATCACGCCGGGCATATCTTCTTTCCAGGCAGCGGCGGCGGCTCTGAAGTCGCAGTTCACCATTCCGGAGAAAGTACAGAGCATCATACTGACCCGCGGCGAAGGACGGACTCCTATGCCCGAACGGGAGAAACTGCACCTCATGGCACGCTCGCAAAGCACCATGTGCATCTTCCTCAGCGCAGGCATCGCAGAACAGGTACAGGCGGAACTTCTGCAAGAGTACCCGGAAACAACCCCCGTAGCCGTATGCTATCACCTCACCTGGCCGGACGAACGCATCTTCCGGGGAGAGCTGAAAGACCTTGCACGGATAGTAAAAGAGAATAACCTGACCCTGACAACCATGATTGTCGTAGGCGAGGCTATCGGCAATCGCGAAGGACTGTCGCGACTGTATGCACACGAATTCAAACACTTATTTAGAAAATAAAAAAATGATATTAGTATTAGGCGGTACAACCGAAGGACGCATAGCCGTCCAAACACTTGAGGAAGCTGGAAAGCCCTTCTATTATTCAACCAAGGGTTACGAACAAGACATTCCTCTGCATAACGGCATCCGCCTGCAAGGTGGCATGGATAAAGACGCTATGGAATCTTTCTGCCGTAAAGAGAACATTTCACTGTTGATAGATGCCGCGCATCCTTTTGCCGAGGAACTGCACAGGAACGTCAACGACGTATCCGACAAGCTTCAGATTCCGGCCATCCTCTACGACCGCATTTACCCCCGCATAGAGAAGCATGACGGTATCGTATGGTGCGACAGTTTTGAAGACGCCGTCCAAAAGATAAAGAAGGAAGAGGTCTACATACTACTGGCGCTGACAGGAGTAAAGAGTATAGGCAAACTGAAAGCGCTCTGGCAGGAAAGCTGCCGCTGCTATTTCCGTATCCTCGACCGTGAGAGTTCACGCGAATTGGCGAGAAGCGAGGCATTCCCCGAAGAATATTTGCGTTACTACCATGCCGGAGAAGACGAACGCCTGCTGATACGGCAGATACGTCCCGATGCTATCGTAATCAAAGAAAGCGGCGCTTCCGGCGGGTTTTCCGAGAAGGTGGAAGCAGCCCAGGAACTGGGCATCCGCATCTTCATCATAAAGCGTCCGCCGCTC